>Ga0008835_100083_pt1 | contig 122715 bp, 109 predicted proteins | sample HotLakConsoUCCRE_FD_62215 | JGI IMG/M metagenome (GOLD analysis project Ga0008835, IMG submission 62215) | Hypersaline microbial mat communities from Hot Lake, Washington, USA - Hot Lake Consortium UCC-RE (Hybrid Assembly) ... | reverse complement strand
GCCGCTCGGCTGCGCAACCCCGACCAGCTCCGCCGAGCGCCCGTTGCTCCCACGGCGGGAAACCGCCAAACTCACGCCGCGGCTCTGCTTTCGGCTGGATGAAGAAACGGGGTCACAGCAACTGTGCCCAAATCGCTAACTCATTGAAAAATGGTGCTGCCGCAGAGATTTGAACTCTGGACCTCTCCCTTACCAAGGGAGTGCTCTACCCCTGAGCTACGGCAGCGCCGGGTGTCGCGGCGGGGCGTCCGGAAGGGGGACACGGACGGGCCGGCCGGGCCGGCGGTCACCGTCGCGAAGCGCGCGGAACCTGCCACAGGGCCGGGGCCGGTGCAAGCGGTTTTGCGCCTCTCCGGCCGGCCGCGCAATGCCTTGTGAGGGTGCTCTCGGGAGAGTTCGGGACGGGGTGCGGTCCGATCGGCCGTCCCGGGTCCGACTCCTCGCCCAAAGCCGCCGGGACCGCCGGCGGCCGCGGAAGAGCGGCCCTCTGCGACCCGCTCCGCCCACCCGGCCCGAGCCCGGCCGACACCGCGCGACGCGGTGCCGGCCGGGCGGGTGGGGGCGTCGCCACGGGTGGCGGGGCCTCAGCCTTCCTGGCGCTCGCTCGCGATCGATCGGATGCGATTCAGCAGATCCTCGTCGCCGCGGGCCGCGCGGGTGATGCGCTGGTATTCGTCGACGGTGATGCCCTCGACGCCCTCGACCGCGGTGGCGAGCCGCTGGCTCAACTGGGTGCGCACCTCCTCGACCTCGGCGGCCTCGCCGGAGGACTGCGCCGCCTCCATGTCCGGGCGCATCTCCTCGACGATGGCGCTGACCTCCAGCGCGGCGGTGACATAGGCCTCGAGCTTCTGCTCGGTGAAGGCCTGTCCGGCCTCGGACTCGGGAATCGGCTCGCCGCCCTGCGACTGGGCCAGGGCGGGCGCGCCGATCGGGGCGGCGGCGATGGCGGCGGCAGCGGCGACGGCGGCCGCGGTGCGGAAACGACGGGCCATGAAGGGCCTCCTCAACACGTAACGCGACCGGCGCCGGCCCGGGAAAGCGCAAGAAGGCCTTCCGGGCGACGGCGTCGGCCTTGGATGCTCCCCGAAGATGGGCCGCGGCCTTCCGGCTTTAAACCACGGATCGCCGGCGAACCGGGGCGATTTCGTGGCGAGGCGGGATCCGGCGGCGGGAAACGCGCCGCTCAGGCAGATCCCGGCGCGCCCCAGGCGCGTCCCGGAACGATCAGCCATCGGCGGGACGTCGAACCGCGGGGACGCTTCGGCCATCCCGCCGAAGTCGTCGCATCGTCCGAGGGCCTGGAGGCCTGGAGGCCGGCATGGGTCGGATAAAATGGTGCCCAGGGGCGGATTCGAACCACCGACACTGCGATTTTCAGTCGCATGCTCTACCAACTGAGCTACCTGGGCGCCGCAGGGCGGGCCGGCCGGTGTCGTCGAGGGCCGGGGTTTCGCCGCGGACGGTGCTTATAGGCGACCGACGGAGGCCTGTCTAGAGGTCTCTCGACAGGGCGTCAACGGGTTTTCCGCCGGGCGCCGGGTCCGGTATCGGGGCCGGTATCGGGGGTCCGGTACCGAGGGCCGGGTTCGAGGGGACGAGCCCGGGCCCAGGCCCGGGGGAGGCGGTCAGCCTTCCTCCAGATCCTCGGCGCCCGGCGGCTCCGCGGTCGGGATGCGGTAGGTGCCGCCCAGCCAGCGCGCCAGATCGACGTCGGCACAGCGGCGCGAGCAGAACGGGCGGGCCTTGGCGTCGGACGGCTTGCCGCAGATCGGGCACGGGCCGCCGGCGCGGGCGCGGCGAACGGTCTTCGAGGTCTCGTCGGTCATGGGCGCCATAGGTCGGGCGTTCGCGCCGCCGGGTCAAGGGTGGATGCCGGCCGGCCGGGTTGCGCCGGCCGCCCCGACGGCGCGCCATCGCGTCGGCCGGGGCGGACGGACGCGCCGGTCCCGCCGCTCCCGACCGGTCACGGCGACCGCCCCACCGGCCACTGCCACGACCTGGCCTGCCCTTGCGAGGAACTGGCCGGCCACGACGGCGGCCCGACTGCAAAGGGCGACCCCCCTGGCCCGCCCTCACCGCCTGCAGGCGACGACCCCGCGTCATCCTCGACGCCTCGGTCAGGAACCACACCCTTGGCGGCCCTCGGACGACCGCCCGGCAGAAAGCGCCCGATGCCGGTGCTAGTCGGCACCCAGGACGGCGGCGAGTGGCCGCCCGCGGCGGCGGCGGGTGAGCAGGACGACGCCGAACGGCGCGCGCTCGGCGATCGCCACCGGCTGCGGGTCGTCGGCGGTGGCGCGGGCCAGCGACCGGCGCACCGCGCGGAACCCCTCGGGCCGCGCGGCGGTGAGGAAGTCGATCGCGACGGTGCCGCCGATGTTGCCGAGCCGGAGCAGCCGCGCCACCGCCACCGCCGCCTCGCAGTCGACGCGGGCGGGATCGGTGTCGGCCGCCGAATCGACGTCTACCGCGGTCAGGGCGGCCGTCGCCTCGATGGTGATCGCGCCGCCGGACGGCAGAGGCTGCCGGGGCATCAGGAGGGCCGGCACCTCCTCCAGCGCCGGGGCCGGACCGGCAGCGATGCGGGGCACCAGATCCGGCGCGGCCCGCCGGGCCCAGGCGGCGAGACGGCGCGCCTCGGCGGGGTCCTCGCAGGTCACCGCGGCGGCACCGGGCGTGTCCAGGATCAGCCGTTCGGCGACGCCCGGCGCGGGCTCCAGCAGCCCCGGAGGCTCGGCGCCGGCGGCCGCCCGGCGCAAGGCCTCGGCCCGCTCCGTCAGCCAGGCGACCTCCGCCGCGATCGCCGTCTCCGGAAGCAGCGCGAGCCCGCGCCGCAGGATCCAGCCGCCGGGCGGATCGACGGCGGCGAGGCGGGCGCGGCCGGACTCGGCGACCGCCGGCGGCAAGGCCCGGGAGGCGGTGACGCCGCGGCCGAACGGCCGATGGACCAGCGCGCGCCCGGCCAGCGCCACGTCGGCGGTGAGGTCGGCGCCCTTGCCCGGCCGGGGATCGTCGGTGACCTGCACCACGATCGGCTCGCCGGGCTTGCCGTTGCCCTTGGCCAGGAAGCCGGGGCGCGCCCCGCCGATCTCGACGAAGGCGCCGCCGGAGGCACCGTGGCGACCGGCGACCCGGCCGAGGACGATCGCGCCGACCTCGGAGGGCGCATCGGCGCGGTCGGCCAGCAGGTCGGTCGGCCGGCCGTAGCGGGTGACCGCGGCGACCCTGGCGCCGTCGATCCGGCCGACCTCGATCGCCGGCGGCGCCGGCTCGTTCCCGGCCATGGCGCGGCCTAGCCTTCGGCGGGCGCGGCCGGCGGCGCCGTCCAGCCCAGCCCGTCGAGCGCCTTGTAGGTCTCGTGCAGCGGCAGGCCGACCACGTTGGAATAGCTGCCGCCGAGGAACGCGACATAGGCGGCCGCCGGCCCCTGGATGGCATAGCCGCCCGCCTTGCCGCGCCAGTCGCCGGTGGCGAGATAGGCCGCGATCTCGGCCTCGGTCAGGCGCTTGAACGCCACCGCGGTTTCCACCACGCGGACCGAGCGGCGGCCGTCCGGCGACAGCACGGCGAGACCGCCGAACACCCGGTGCCGCCGGCCGGACAGCAGCGCCAGGCACTGCCGCGCCTCCGCCTCGGTCTCCGCCTTGGGCAGGATCCGCCGGCCGCAGGCGACGACCGTGTCGGCGCCGATTACGAAGGCCCCCGGGTGGCGCGCCGCGACCGCCTCCGCCTTGGCGACGGCGAGACGTTCGGCATGGGGGCGGGGCAACTCGCCCTTCAGCGGCGTTTCGTCGACATCGGCCGGATCGATCGCGTCGGGAGCGATACCGATCTGGGCCAGCAGTTCTCGCCGCCGCGGGCTGGCCGACGCCAGCACCAGGGGCGCACGGCCGGCCGTCGCTGCGGACGAGCGGTCGCACGGAATGCCGGGCGCCGGGGGCGCTGGGTCCGCCGCCATCCCGGACGGCTTACTTGAACCGGAAGGTGATGCGGCCCTTGGTCAGGTCGTACGGCGTCATCTCCACCGTGACCCGATCGCCGGCCAGGACGCGAATGCGGTTCTTGCGCATCTTGCCCGAGGTGTGGGCCAGCACCTCGTGATCGTTGTCCAGCTTGACCCGGAACATGGCATTCGGCAGCAGTTCGGTCACCGTGCCCTGGAACTCGATCAGGTCTTCCTTGGCCATCCGTCCTCGCCCCAAGGGCCGTTCGCGCGCGGCGCCATAGGTGAGGGAAACCGAGCCTGCCGGTCAAGTCGAAACACGGGCGGACGGGGATCCCGTCCTACACCGTCGGCGGCCGATCGGGCGGGAAGGCGTCGCGGATGCGCTCCATCAGCCCGTCGCGGGTCTGGCGGAAGGCGGCCATCCGGGTTTCCCGGTTACCCTCGGCCAGCGCCGGGTCGAAGGTCGGCCAGTAGATCACCTCGGCGGCCGTCGTTCGGGTCAGCTCCAGCGCCCGGTGATGGGCCTCGGGCGACAGGGTGACGATCAGGTCGAACGCCTCGTCCTCCAGATCCTCGAGCATGCGCGAGCGGTGCCGCGACAGGTCGATGCCGATCTCCTCCATCGCGGCGACGGCGAACGGGTCGATCTCGCCGCGGCGGACCCCCGCGGACTGGACATAGATCCGGTGGCCCTCGAGATGCTTGAGCATCGCTTCCGCCATCGGCGAGCGGATGGCGTTCTGGGTGCACACGAAAAGCACGCTTGTCGGACGCGGCGCCATCGCCGGCGCTACCGCGCGTGCAGGACGCAGATCAGGGTGAACAGCCGCCGGGCAGTGTCGTGGTCGATCTCCACGTCGCCCTTCAACCGTTCGCGCAGGAGGTCGGACCCCTCGTCGTGCAGGCCCCGCCGGCCCATGTCGATGGCCTCGATCCGCGACGGGGCGGCGTGCTTGATGGCGTCGAAATAGGCCTCGCAGACGCGGAAATAGTCCTTGATGATCTTGCGGAACGGCATCAGCGGCAGGATCAGCCGGTCGACCGCGGCGTCGGCGCCGGTCGCCACGTCGACCACCAGCCGGCTGTTGTCCTCGATCGACAGCATCACCTTGTAGGGGCCCGACTGGCCGTTCTCGCCGGCCTTCAGCGGACGGAACAGGTTGTTTTCCAACAGGTCGTAGATCGCGACCCGGCGTTCGTGCTCGACCTCCGGGGTGCGCCGCGCGACGGTGCGCTCGTCCAGCTCGATCGACGAGATGCGCTCGGTTTCGCCGGTGTCGCTCACGGTGCCGCGCTCCCCGCCCTCAGGCCCCGCCGAGCCGCAGGCTGACCGAGAGGGCGTGGGCATCCAGCCCCTCCTCCTCCGCCAGGGTCGCGGCCGCCGGACCGATCGCCGCCAGCGCCGTCGCATCGCAGGCCAGGAAGGTGGTGCGCTTCATGAAGTCGGCGGTGTTGAGGCCCGAGGAGAACCGCGCGCCGCGCAACGTCGGCAGCACGTGGTTCGGTCCGACCACGTAGTCGCCGATCGCCTCCGGCGTATGGCGGCCCAGGAAGATCGAGCCGGCATGCCGGATCCGCGCCATCAGCCCGTCCGGGTCGGCGACCGCCAGTTCCAGATGCTCCGGCGCGATCCGGTCGACCAGCGCCGGCGCCTCCTCCAGGGAGCCGACGGTTATGACGGCGCCGTGGTCGGCCCAACTGCGGCCCGCGATCTCCGTGCGCGGCAGGCGCTGGAGGTGAATGTCGACCGCGCGGACGACGGCCGCCGCGAAGTCCGCATCGTCGGTGATCAGGACCGCCTGGGCGACGGCGTCGTGCTCCGCCTGGCTCAACAAGTCGGCGGCGATCCAGGCCGGGTCGTTGTCGGCGTCGGCCACCACCAGGATTTCCGACGGGCCGGCGACCATGTCGATGCCGACCGTGCCGAACACCTGGCGCTTGGCCTCGGCGACATAGGCATTGCCGGGGCCGACGATCTTGTCGACCGGGGCGATCGTCTCCGTCCCGTAGGCGAGGGCGCCGATCGCCTGGGCCCCGCCGATGCGGTAGACCCGGTCGATGCCGGCGATCCTCGCCGCCGCCAGGACCGACGGCTTGATACGGCCGTCGGGGGTGGGCACGGTCATGACCACCCGCCCGACCCCCGCCACCTTGGCCGGCATGGCGTTCATCAGGACCGAGCTCGGGTAGGCGGCCAGGCCGCCGGGAGTGTAGAGGCCGACCGCATCCACCGGCGTCCAGCGCGCCCCGAGGCGGACGCCCTTGTCGTCGCGGTAGTCCAGCGTCGGGAAGGTCTGCCGGCCGTGGAAATCGGCGATCCGCTGCGCCGCCGTCTCCAGCGCGCGGCGGACCTCCGGCGCGGTGTCGCGCACGGCGGCCTCGATCTCGGCCGTGCCGACCTCCAGCCCGCGCCCGGCCGGGTCGACCCGGTCGAAGCGGCGGGTATAGTCGATCACCGCCGCGTCGCCGCGCGCCTTCACGTCGGCCAGGATCGCGGCGACGGTGCCCGCCACGTCCGCCTCCGGCGCGCGCTCCGCCGCGAGGAACCGCTCGAACGCGTCGGGGAAGCCCGGGGCGCGGCTGTCCAGCTCAAGCGGCGGCATCGACGGCCTCCCGGAACCGGTCGACCCAGCCGGAGACCTCCCGCGGGCGGGTCTTGAGCGCCGCGCGGTTGACGATCAGGCGCGACGTGACATGAGCGATCGTCTCGACCTCCTTCAGGCCGTTCGCCTTCAGGGTCGAGCCGCTGGACACCAGGTCGACGATCCGCCGGCACAGGCCGAGCGACGGCGCCAGTTCCATCGCCCCGTTGAGCTTGATGCATTCGGCCTGCACGCCCCGCGCGGCGAAATGCCGCCGGGTCACCTCCGGATACTTGGTGGCGACGCGGATATGGCTCCAGCGCCGCGGATCGTCGGTCTCCGACAGGTCGGCCGGCTCGGCGACCGCCAGCCGGCAATGCCCGATATCGAGGTCGAGCGGGGCGTAGATCTCCGGATAGTCGAATTCCATCAGCACGTCGTTGCCGGCGACGCCCAGATGCGCGGCGCCGAACGCGACGAAGGTGGCCACGTCGAACGAGCGGACCCGTATGATCTCGACGCCCGGCAGGTTGGTGGCGAAGCGCAGTCCGCGGTGCCGGCCGTCGTCGAAGGCGGCCTCCGGCTCCAGCCCGGCGGCGGTCATCAGCGGGCGCAGCTCGTCCAGGATGCGGCCCTTGGGCACGGCCAGCACCAGCGGCTCGTTGGCGGGCGGAGCGGTCACGGAAGGGCGGTCTCTCTCGGCAACGGGGCAGCGGCGGCGGCATTGCGTCCGGCAGGACCGATAGACCGGCCGCTTCCGGGCGCGACGGCCCGGCGGGGGCACCTTAGTCGCTCTCGCCCGCGTCTTCAATTTCGTGTCGCGGCCGGCGGGTCGTCGGCCAGGGCGTGCCGAAATCCTCCAGCGAGGCGCGGATCGCGTCCGCCTCCAGCCGCAGGCGCGGCCCGCCGGCGAAGGTCAGGGTGATCGTGACGCCGCCCCCCTCCGCACCGCCCTCGCCCCCGTGCCCAGCCCCGGCCCCGGCCTCGACCGTCACCGCGAGCAGGGAGAGCAGGCGCCCGCGGTCGGTGAGGCGAAAGCCCCGGGTCGAGACCCGACGGACGCCATGGAACCGCACGCCGCACTGGGTGCGATGATAGACCGGGCCGAGGTCGGCGGCGTCCTCGGTCCCTGCCTCCTCCTCTTCCTCGGGCGCGGCAGCCCGCACCGGCGCGGCCTCCCAGCAGAACCGGTTGACCGCCAGGGCGAACAGGCCGTCGCGCGGCGCGAAGCCGATGTCGGAGGGCGAGCAGATGGCGTCCTGCAGCATCGACGACAGCACTGCCAGGTCCTCCGCGTCGCGGGCGGTCAGTCGAAGCGGCCGGGGCCCGGCCGGATCGGCGGCGCCGGCTTCGGGGGTGAACCCGGCCTCGGACTCGGTCATCGGCAGGTCCTCCCTTGCCGGCTAGAGCACCCTGCGCCCCAAGGGGCGCAGATAAGTTGCTCTAGACCGTTGAAGATAGGACAATTTTACCCGAACTGAAGATTCCATCACGTCGCGGATTGTCCTAGTCCGCGGGGTCGGCCGCCAGCCGGCGGATCTCGGCGCCACAGGCGGCCAGCTTTTCTTCGACCCGCTCGTAGCCGCGATCCAGATGATAGACGCGGTTGACGACGGTTTCGCCCTCCGCCGCCAGACCGGCCAGCACCAGCGAGACCGACGCGCGCAGGTCGGTCGCCATGACCGGCGCGCCGGTCAGGCGCGGCACGCCGCGGACCAGGGCGGAGGCGCCGTGGATCGTCACGTTGGCGCCCATCCGCGTCAGCTCCGGCACGTGCATGAAGCGGTTCTCGAAAATCGTCTCGGTGATCATCGCCGCGCCAGTGGCCCGGGTCATCAGTGCCATGATCTGCGCCTGGAGGTCGGTCGGGAAGCCCGGGAACGGCTCGGTCATCGCGTCGACGCCGATCAGTTGGCCGTTGTCGCGGCGGACCCGGAAACCGTCGGCCGTCGCCTCGAACAGGATGCCGGCGCCGCGCAGGATGTCGGCCATCGCCTCCAGGTGGTCGAGCCGGCCGCCGATCAGTTCCAGGTCGCCGTCGGTGATCGCGGCGGCCATGGCATAGGTGCCGGTCTCGATCCGGTCGGGGATCACCGGATGGATCGCGCCGTGCAGCCGGTCGACGCCCTCGACCGTCAGGGTGTCGGTGCCGACGCCGTCGATCTTCGCGCCCATCGCCTGCAGGCAGTGGGCGAGGTCGGTCACCTCCGGCTCCCGGGCCACATTGACCAGGACGCTGGTCCCCCTGGCGAGCGCCGCGGCCATCAGGATGTTCTCGCTGGCGCCGACCGAGATCTTGGGAAAGACGACGCGGGCACCGGTCAGGCCCTTGGGCGCCCGGGCCTCGATATAGCCTTCGACGAGATCGATCTGGGCGCCCAGGGTCTTAAGCGCATCGATGTGGAGGTCGACGGGCCGGGTGCCGATCGCGCAGCCGCCGGGCAGGGAGACCCTGGCGAGCCCCTCCCGCGCCACCAGCGGGCCCAGCACCAGGACGCTGGCGCGCATCTTGCGGACCAGGTCATAGGGGGCGGTGGTGCTGGCGATCGTGCCGGCGGTCATCGCCACGGTTCGGCCGGCGCCGTCGTCGGTCTCCCGCTCCTCGACCGCGACGCCGTGCTGCTGCAGGAGGATCAGGAGGGTGCGGATGTCGACCAGCCGCGGGACGTTGGTCAGGGTCAGCGTCTCGTCGGTCAGCAGCGCCGCGGCCATCAGCGGCAGGGCGGCGTTCTTTGCACCGCTGATCGGGATGCGGCCGGTGAGCGGACGGCCGCCGCGGATCGCGATTCTGTCCATGGGTCGAGGGATCCTCCGGGGAACGACGAACGCGGGGAACGACGAACGGGTACCTGCGGCGCCCTGGTGGAGCCGGCCGCCTCGCCGGCGCGGGTTCTAGCGGAGCGGCCGGACCCGGTTCAAGCGCCGTCGTCCCGACCGTCGCCGTCCCCACCGTCCCCGACCGAGCGGCGCGCGCGCTGCTGGGCCTTGCGTCGGGCCAGATTGGCCCGGAGCGCGGCAGCCTCGCGCGCCTGGCGGTCCGGCGAGGCACCGCCGGGCCGGATCTTCGCCGGCCCCGGCGACTCGGAGACCGGTCGGCGCGCGCGATCCTCTGGCTTGTCGTCGGTCATGGTGGCGATTTCATGCCCGAAAGCGGGCGCCGGGGCAACCGTCGCGCCCCGGTGCCACCGACGACCTCCGCTTCCGGACGATCGGCAGCAGGCGGGCACTCGGGCACCACGGCAGGGGCGGGCGGCTACGCGGTTCCGCCGAGGACCCGGCGGTAGACCGGCGTCACCACCAGCGGCGTGAAGTAGATCGGCAGCTGGAACACCGCGAGGAACAGGAGCAGCGCCTCGCGCTGGTCCGGCGGCAAGGCGGCCACCATCAGGGCGAGGTTGCGGTTGCCGGCCATCAGCCCGATCGCGAGGCTGCGGCGGCGGTCGAGCCTCGCGCCGGCGCGCCGGCGCTCCGCAACGGCGGTCAGCGTGGCGGCGGTCGCGGCCTGGAGACCGAAATTGGCCGCCAGCACCGCCGCCAGGGTGCCGGCAAGCGCACCCCAGGCGCCGCTGGCGACGGCCTCGCCGACCGCGCCCATGACGGCAAAGGCGAACACCACCATCAGCAGCGTCGCGATGCCGTCGAGCACGGCGGCATGGGCGTCGATCCGGGTCTTCGGCACGACGGCCCGCACCGCCGCGGCGGCCAGCGCCGCCCCGCCGACGATGAGGGCAAGGCGCAGCAGCACGGCCGCGACGTCGTCGTCCAGCCGAACGCCGGCGATCGCCTCCACCAGAATCGGCGCCAGGACCGGCGCGGCGAAGGTGGCGATGACCGTCGTGCTGAGGGTGAAGCCGGCGTCGATGCCGAGGATGAAGGCGAGATTGGCGGACGAGGCGATCGGCGGCGCGACAGCCGCAAGCAGGATGCCGAGCCGAAGCAGCGGCGGCAGCCCCAGGAGGCCGGTCAGCGCGTGGACGGCGACCGGCAGGGCGACCAGCAGCAGCGCCAGCGTCGCCAGCACCGGCAGCGGCCGGCGGATCTGGGCCAGCACCGCCCGGAGCTCCAGGCGCACCATGGCCGCGGCCAGCATCCCGGCGACCATCACCGGAAAGGCCGGTACCAACCGGTCGCCCAGCGCCGGCATCGCGATCCCTGCCACTACGGCGGCCGCCAGGACGATCCGGGCGTGCCGGCCGAGCCAGGTGAGGATGGCGGTCATCGGATCTTCGGCAAGAAGCGGTGGGTCGGGGGGCGGCGCCGCATGCGCGGCACCTTATCCCAATCCCTGCCGGTCGTCCCGGCGAAAGCCGGAACCGCGACGGCCGGGGCAGGGGGTCGGGGCAGGGGGTCGGGGCCACCCGTGCGGTCGTCCCGGCGAAAGCCAGCATCTCGCCGACAGGGCAACGTTCCGAAAGGCCGGTGCCATCGGTTGATACGGCGCGTTCCGCGGGGTTGGCGCGCCGACCGTCGAGATCCTGGATCGGCCCGGCGGGCCGTCCAGGATGACTCGATACGGGGTCGGGCGGCGTCAGACCAGTTCGATGGTCTGCGCCATCGGGCCCTTGTGGCCCATGCGGATGCCGACCCGGACACGCTGGTTGTTCTCCAGCATGCCGATGCCGCTGCGCTCCAGCGTCGAGGCGCTGACGAACACGTCGCGGCTGCCGTCGTCCGGCAGGATGAAGCCGAAACCCTTGTCCGGGTTGAAGAACTTCACCCGGCCTTCGACCGTCTGCGTGGGCTCGTCGTCGTCGAAGCCGCGGTCGAAGCCGCCCCGGCCGCCGCCGAAGCCGCCACCACCGCCGTATCCGCCGCCACCGCCGCCGAAGCCGCCGCGGTCACCGTAGCCGCCGCCGGCCGGCCGGCGCGGGACGGCGCCTTCCGGCGGTTCCTCGACATTGTAGATCGACAGCACCTGCGGTCCACGCTGGCCCTGGCCGATGTCGCAGGTGAGCTTTGCACCTTCGGCGACCGCGCGGAATCCCGCCTGCTCCAGCACGGAGGCGTGCAGGAAGGCATCGGGGGCGCCGTCATCCAATTTGACGAAACCAAACCCTTTGGTCGGGTTGTACCACTTGACTTCGGCAGTGACGTTGGAGTGCGTCGGCTCGACCGGCGGCCGGAAACGGGAGGTCTTCATCGCTTACGGATTCCTGATGACATGCAAACCCTGTCGTGGCGGATTCCCATGCCGTCGACCTCGAGCAGGAACCCGTCGAAACGAACCGTCCGGTTGACCCGGGCGGGCCGCCTCCCTGGCATCACGTCCTTTACCGAAGGGAAATAGCGCTATCGAGGCCAGCTCTCTCTCACCGGTGTCCGTGGGTCGCGGGACGCCGGGCAGTATGACAGGTTTGCCGCCACAGTCCAGCGCTCCGAAGGGAGGCCATCGGATTGTAATCATGATCGTCGCGGGCATTTCGCGCCGACCACGCGCCGGGGCTTTGCGGCCCGGCCAGGCGTCGCGTAGTCTGCGGGCGAACGATGTCGATGCTCGTGGAGATTGGCCGCGGCAGCGGACGGCCGCCGGCCGCCGACCGGGCCTGACGGGCGGAACAGGACGGGCGAAGGACAGAGGCGGCGCGTGATTCCCTCCGGTCAGAGCGAACCCGTCCACCATCTCACCGTTCTGGCGGGGTTCGAGATCCACGTCGTCGAATGGGGCGTCGGCAACCCGGAGACCGTCGTCCTCTGGCACGGCCTCGCCCGCACCAGCCGCGACTTCGATCCGCTGGCCAGGGTGCTGGCGGCGCGCTGGCGCGTGCTGGCGGTCGACACGATCGGCCGTGGCCTCAGCCAGTGGGCGCGGGATCCGGCCGCCGACTACTGCCTGGCGGCCTACGAGCGGCTCGCCCTTGACCTGTTGGAGCGGTTCGGGGTGATGGTGCCGCGGTGGATCGGCACCTCGATGGGCGGAGCGCTGGGAATCCGGCTGGCAGGCGGCGTGCTGAGGGACCGGATCAGCCACCTCGTGGTCAACGACATCGGGCCGGAGCTGCCGGAGCCGGCGGTCGAGCGGATCCTGACCTATGTCTCGGCGCCCCCCGTGTTCGACACGATCGCCGAGCTGGAAGCGTGGCTGCGGCAGGTCTACGCGCCCTACGGCTTCCTGCCGGGGGAGCAGTGGCGGCAGATGGCGCTGACCAGCGCGCGCCGGGCCGACGACGGCCGGATCACGCTGCACTACGATCCGCGAATCACGGAGCAGTTCCGCCACCATCCCGACGATTACGACCAATGGGGCGCCTGGCAGGCGACGACGGCCAGGACCTGCCTGCTGCGCGGCGCCGACTCCGATCTCCTGCTGCCGGAGGTGGCGCGGAGGATGAGCGAAACCGGCCCGCGCCCCGCCGTGCGGGAGGTGGCGAAGACCGGTCACGCCCCGGCGCTCAACGTGCCGGGACAGATCGATCCGATCGTGGCGTTCCTGAAGGGCTGACGCCGCCTTGCGCCGAGCGCTGGCGCGCCGGCCGGTGGACCGTCGCGCGTCGGGCTGGTCCCCCCCGGCCCGCGGTCGGCCAGCGGGCCGTCGGCCGGTCACCCTTCGGGAAAGGCGCCTCGGGTGCGGTTCGCCAGCGCCACCAGTGACAGCATCACCGGCACCTCCACCAGGACGCCGACCACCGTCGCCAGCGCGGCGCCGGAGTTCAGGCCGAACAGGCTGATCGCCACGGCCACCGCCAGCTCGAAGAAGTTCGACGTTCCGATCAGCGCGCAGGGCGCCGCGACCGAGAACGGGATCCGCCAGAGCCAGGCGGCGACATAGGCGACGGCGAAGATGCCATAGGACTGCAGCAGCAGCGGCACCGCGATCATGCCGATCACCAGGGGCTGGCTCAGGATCGTCTCGCCCTGAAAGCCGAACAGCAGGACCACCGTCGCCAGCAGCCCGAGCACCGACGCCGGCTTGACCCTGGCCGTGAAGGCGGCGACCGCCGCCTCTCCGCTTTGCCGGTCGCGGGCCGCCGCGATGATCCGGGCGCGGGTCGCGGCGCCGGCCGCCAGCGGGATCACGACGTAGAGCCCGACCGAGAGCAGCAGCGTATCCCACGGCACGACGATGTCGGTCACGCCGAGCAGCAACGCCACGATCGGCGCGAAGGCGAAGATCATGATGACGTCGTTCACCGAGACCTGGACCAGGGTGTAGGTCGGATCGCCGCGGGTCAGCTGCGACCAGACGAACACCATGGCGGTGCAAGGGGCCGCGCCCAACAGGATCAGACCGGCGATGTACTGCTGCGCGTCGGCCGGGGCGATCGCGTCGGCGAACACCACCTCGAAGAACAGGAGACCCAGCGCCGCCATGGTGAACGGCTTGACCAGCCAGTTGACCACGATCGTGACCACCAGCCCCTTCGGCCGATCGCCGACATGGCGCAGGCTGGAAAAATCGACGGCCACCATCATCGGGTAGACCATCGCCCAGATGAGCACCGCCACCACCAGATTGACGGACGCGACCTCCCAGGTGGCCAGGATCTCGAACAGGCCGGGTGCGAGGTTGCCGAGCAGCAGCCCGGCGGCGATGCACAGGGCCACCCAGAGGCTCAGCCACTTCTCGAAGAATCCGATCCCGCCGGGCGCTGCGCCGGCGGTGGCGCTGTCTGTCGACATGCGAACTCCATGGTGAACGGTTCCATTGCCCGCGGCGCGAGGCCGGCGGCTGCCGATGCCCCACGGGTCGGCGCCGGGAGGTCGCGCCTGTCCCCGGGCATCGCCGTTTCGAAAATCATGGAAACGGAAGGCGGGCGCAAGCCCGAATTCGACGCCCGCCGTCGCATGCCGTCGCAGGACCCGGATTTCCCGAGGTCAGCCGGGTTTGCGGGCCGCCACGACCTCCACCTCAACCTTGAATTCCGGCCGGGAGAAGCCCTGGACCACCAGGAGCGTCGATGCCGGCGGCGCTCCGGTCACGAAGCGGTCGCGCGCCGCCATGTAGGGATTCAGGTGTTCCGGGGCGCTGACGAACGCATTGATCCGGACGATGTCGTCCTTGCCGCACCCGGCCGCCGCCAGGATCGTTTCGACATTGGCAAAAATCAGGTCGGCCTGCGCCTCGGCATCCTCCGGGATCGTGCCGTCCACCGCCAGCCCCAGCTGCCCGGAGCAGAACACCAGGCAGGACGACCCGTCAACCCGAACGGCATGGCAGTAGTTGGCGAGCGGCGGGTGGATCCCGGGCGGGGTCAGGCGGTCGAGTGTCATCGGTCGCTCCTCGAGGGCAGGCGTGCGGGGTCTTCGGTCTATCGCAGGCGGTGCCGGTCGCGCTATATCCCGTGCCCTCTGCATCCCCCAACGCAGGAGCGATCGGCATGACGGGCACGGCGTGGCGCCGGTGGGAAGACCTTCGCTGGCCGGAATTCGGCGACCTGGACCCGGCGCGCACGGTGGCGCTGCTGCCGGTCGCGGCGGTGGAGCAGCATGGGCCGCACCTGCCGGTCTCGGTCGACGCGGTGATCAACGACGGCATCGTCGCCCGGGCGGCCGCGCTGATCGGCGACGATGTCCCCGTGCTCCAGATGCCGACGCAGCGCACCGGCAAGTCGAACGAGCACCTGGCCTTCCCCGGCACCCTCACCCATTCCGCCGGCACCCTGACCGCGATGTGGACCGAACTGGCGGAGGGCGTGGCGCGCGCCGGGCTGAAGAAGATCGTCCTGCTCAACAGCCATGGCGGCCAGCCGCAGATCATGGACATCGTGTGCCGGGACATGCGGGTGCGCCACGGCATGGTCGCGGTCGCCGCGAGCTGGTTCGCCTTCGGCCTGCCCGAAGGGCTGTTTGACGAGGGCGAGGTGCGCTGGGGGATCCATGCCGGGGAGATCGAGACCTCGATGATGCTCCACCTGGCTCCCGACCTGGTGCGCATCGACCTGGCGGAGGATTTCCGCTCGTCGGAGATCGCCCTGCGGCAGGAGGGCGAGGTGCTGGGCTTCACCGGCGGGGTCTCGCTCGCCTGGCAGAGCCAGGACCTGCACCCGTCCGGCGCGGTCGGCAACGCTGCCGCGGCGGATGCCGAGCGCGGGCGCCGGGTGGTCGACCATGCCGGGCGGAAACTCGCCACCCTGCTGACCGAAGTCTCCGCCTATCCGCTGGACCGGGTGCGCGTCCGCGATTGAGACGGGCGGGAGAGGCCGTCGCGGGGACGGGGGCGGAGCTTCTCGCCCTCCGCTTGCGGATTGCTCAGGCGAAGCCGATCTGGGGGCGGCGGACGCATGTCCGCCGAGGCGGTGGCTCCCCTGTCGACACCCTCGGGCGCCGCGCGCCCGCCCCTCTGTCCGCCGCTGGCGCGGCGGACACCTCCGCGCAAGCAGGGAGGAAGAGGGAGAAGGGGGCCGTTGACGTGGGGCCGTGGCGGTCCACATGCCGTGATCATCGCCAGCCGACGCGGAGACCGATCATGACGCCGCTGCCCAGGACGAACCGCCGCCCCTTCCGACCGTTCGGCAGTGTTGCCGCCCGCCTCGCCGCCGCCGCCGCGCTGGCCGCCGTCGCCACGGGGTGTGCCGGCGGCGGGGCGCTGGCGCAGGACCGGACGGTCGAGACCGATTCCGGCCCTGTCGCGATCGAGATCGTGGCGGAGGGGCTGACGCATCCCTGGGGCATGGACTTCCTGCCCGACGGCCGGCTGCTGGTGACCGAGCGGCCGGGGCGGCTGCGCATCGTCACCCCCGACGACGGCAGCCTTTCCGAGCCCGTCGAGGGCGTGCCGGACGTGTTCGCCCGCAGCCAGGGCGGTCTGCTCGACGTCGCGGTGCCGCCGGACTACGCCGAGACCGGCTGGATCTACATGAGCTACGCCGATCCCGGCGAGGGCGGCACCGCCTCCACGGCCGTCGACCGCGCGAAGCTGCAGGACGGCCGGCTGGTCGACCGGGAGACGGTCTTCGTCCAGCAGCCCAAGGTCGACGGCGGCAACCATTTCGGCTCCCGCCTCGCCTTCCCGCCGGACGGCACGCTGTTCGTCACCACCGGCGAGCGCTTCAAGTTCGACCCGGCCCAGGATCTCGAAAGCCATCTCGGCAAGGTGATCCGGGTCGAGCGCGACGGCAGCGTGCCCGACGACAATCCGTTCGTCGGCCGCGACGATGCCCTGCCGGAGATCTGGTCCTACGGCCACCGCAACATCCAGGGCGCGGCGGTGCACCCCGAGACCGGAGCCGTCTGGATCAGCGAGCACGGCCCCCGCGGCGGCGACGAGGTGAACGTGCCGGAAGCCGGGCGCAACTACGGCTGGCCGGTGGTCAGCTGGGGCCGGCACTATTCGGGGGAGGACATCCCCGACCCGCCGACACGGCCGGAATTCGCCGACGCCGTCTGGCAGTGGACCCCGGTGATCGCCGCGTCCGGCATGGACTTCTACACCGGCGCGCTGTTCGAGGACTGGCAGGGCGACCTGCTGAACGGCGGCCTGGTGGCCCAGGCGGTCGTGCGGCTGGAGCTCGACGGCCGTGAGGTGACGGCCGAACACCGCATCCCGATCGGTGCGCGCGTCCGCGCCGTGAAGGCGGGGCCGGACGGCGCCGTCTGGGTGCTGACCGACGAGGCCAACGGCCAGATCCTCCGCCTGACACCGGCGGAGTAGGCGCCTCAGTCCAACAGCTGCGGCCAAGTGCGTCCGACCGCCGCAAAGCCGACCGGCGCGGTCAGGTCGGAGAGGTCCAGCGGCACCGCGGGCCGCTGGCCGGCGTCGCGGGTGAGGGGGCCGAGGGCGACCGCCTGCGACACCGACAGCCGATCGCGAAGGGTCGGCGGGGCCAGCGTCTGGAGCGGGATGCCGAGCCGGAGGCCGATCACCCCGGCCGGGTCGCGGCCCGGCCCCGCGACGTCCGGTGCCCGGCCGAACGACCAGCCGGCGGCGGCGCTGACCGAAACGCCGCCGGCGAAGCGGCGCGTCAGCCCAGCCTCGATGCCCCAGTCTCCGGCGAGATAGCGGCCGCCGCCCAGGGTCAGGTCCAGGCCGTCGACCAGCGGTTGCCAGTGCAGGTCGAGAAGCGCCGAGGCGCGGGTCTCCGGCAGGAGCCGGAGCTGCGTCGCGGGCGAGCGGCGGAACCCGGCTGTCGCCTCTGCCTCGATCGCCCATCGTGCCGTGAACGGGCGCCATTGCGCGGCGCCGGTCACGCCGGCGAGATCCTCCTCCAGCCAGCCGGCGGCGCCGCGCAGAACCAGCGACGGCGACGGCCGCCAGAGCCGCCCGACCCACAGAGCATCGACCCGCAGCGGCGCATGGCGGCCGAACAGGTCGCTGCGCACGGGCGGCAGGTCGCCGGCCGCGGCGGCAGGGCCGATGGTCGCCCGGTCCAGCCCGGCCCCGGCATCGGCGACCGCCCTCACGCCGCCGCCGATCACCAGGCGCGGCGCCGGCCGCCAGTGGGCGGACAGCGCCAGGTCGGCGCGGTGAGCGCGGTCGAGGCCCGGCTCGTCGATCGCGACCGTCAGCCGGGAGGCGAGGTCGAAGGTGAGCGCGGGGGTGGGCCGCCGGTCGGCGGGGGCGGTCCCGTCGGCAGGCGCGATCTCTCCCCCGTGCCACAACTCGGCCGTGCTGCCGGAGTGCCGGCCCGCGGCCTCGAGCTCGTGTCGCCACAGGTCGATGCGGGTCAGGTCGAGGCCATGTCGGCCCAGGGTGAGCCGGAAGCGGCGGACGGCGTCGGGGGAAAGGCCGGTCAAGGCCCGGGCCGCGCGGCCGGCGGCGCGCGCCGCGGGTTCGCCAGGCTCCGGCTCCAGCCAGACCTCGGCGACCGTGCCGTCGACCCGCACCGCATCGACGGCGACGCCCGTTTCGCCCAAGGCGGCTGCGATCGCCGCCTCGACGCGGACGGGATCCGGTGGCGGAAGGGTCGGGTCGGTCCAGAGGCTGTCCCGCCGGCCGGCGGTCGCGCGGACGACGATCGGCGGCGCCGGCGGCGGTGCGGGCCGGAAGGCCTCCGGCACGCCATCGGGGTGGAGCCCGAGCCTCAGCAGCCAGTCACCGTCGGCCTGCCGCCCGACCCCGAGGTCGAGCCAGGGCAGCAGCCGGGCGGTGACACCCAGGTCGACCGGGAGCCGGTCCGTATCGGCGAGGCCCGGGGGCACCGCGGCCTGCAGGCGCAGGCTGCCGCGCAGCAGCGTGGCCTCCGCGCTGGCGAAGACCGACAGGGCCGGGTCGGCGCCTGCCGCCGGCACGCCGTCGCGCCACGGCCCGTAGGCGAGGCCGAGCCCGAGCCGGAGCGGTCCGACGTCCCGTCCCAGGGCCACCCATCCGCCGGTCGCCGCGGCATCGGGGACCGGCCACGCCTCGACCCCGGCCGCCAGGGCGGGCCGGCGGCCCCGTTCCTCGACGAGGCGGAGGGCGAGGCCGGCCGCCGCGGCCGGCGATCCCGGCACCGACGCCTCCCGCACGGACAGGTCGACCGCCGGCGCCACGGGCAGGGCGAGGAACGGCCGGGCATCGCCCCGTCCGACCGTCAGGCCGAGCGCCGGTCCGTCGAGCGGCGCGCGGCCCGCGGCCGGCGTGCGGAGAACGCCGCTGCCGCCGTCGAGCCGCAGCGGCGGGGCCGGCGCGGGCGTCGCGGAGGTCCCCTGCCACAGATCCTGTCCCGCAGCGGAGCGTGTCGGCAGGGCGGCGCCGAACGCCGCGACCGCCAGCGCGGCGGCGGTGGCGACGGCGGCGAGAGCCCCACCGGCCGGGCGGCGGACGGGCCGTGTCACGGCGTGCGAATAGCGGCATGAACCATTTCAGCGCGTATAGCATCCAAGGATATTCAAATAAAGTACCCTTGTATGCGTTTCGTTGCCGTAGCAACGGAGGCCTTCAACAATTCGTTATTCGTCGTCAGATAGGCTGGTGTAGGTTTCGCATCGCCGAAGCGGTAGCGTTTCGGTCGTGACGTTGCCGCCGGTCCAGGTCGGTCGGAGCCGGGGGCGACCCTCGTTCCCCTCTCCGGCGGGGCGCGCGTCAGTTGGGGATTGGCCATGCTTTCGAGAGCCGTTGCCGTTTTCTTCGTCCTGCTGGCTGTCGCGATGCCGGCAGCCGCCGAGCACCCCGCCAACGGGACGGGACCGGTAACCGCGGCGATCGCCGCCCGGCTTGACGGGGACGGTGCGCTTCGGCTGGGGGCACAGGACGGGACGGGCGGCGTCGCCGCGCTGACCGGGCTGGCTCCGGTCACGGTCGACGGGGAGGCGCAGGCGCTGCGCACGCTCTACCGCGACGGCGGCTTCGAGCCGATCTGGCTGACCGGCCCGGAGGCGGAGGCCCGCTTCGCGGCCGTGCTGGACCTGCTGCGCCGGTCGGACCGCCACGGCCTGTCGCCGAACGACTACTTCGTCGTGGAACTGGCGGCGCTGGCGGATCGGAAGACCCCGGCATCGGTGGCGGAGCGCGACCTGCTGACCAGTGCCGCCGTGATGCGCTATGCCCGCGACATCCAGGCCGGCCGGCTGGAGCCGTCGCGCCTGCCGGTCGAGGCCGAGATCGACTACGATCGGCGCGCCATCGACAAGGTGGCGACGGTGCGGGCGGCCGCGGCGGCGGACGACCCGTCGGCGTGGCTGGAGACGCTGGCGCCGGACCACGAGATGTATCGGGCGCTGCGCGCGGCGCTGGTCGAGGCGCGGGCGTCGGTCGCCGCGGGCGGCTGGCCCGAGGTCCCGGCCGGTCCGACCCTGCACCCCGGCGACCGGAGCGATCGGGTGCCGGACCTGCGGGCGCGCCTGGAAGCCAGTGGCGACTACCGGCCCGGGGCGGTGCCCGACGTCGCGGAGATGCCGGACACGGCGGCCGAGCCGACGGAGCCGCGCGCCCTGGCCGACTCGGCCGATTCGATTCCGCCGACGACCGACTCGGTGGCGGTCGATCCCACTTTCTATGACGCCGCGCTGGTGGCGAGCGTCGAGGATTTCCAGCGTCGCCACGGCCTGCTGGTCGACGGGGTCGTCGGTCCGCGAACCCTGGCGGCACTGAACGTGACGGCGGAGGAGCGCGTCGGCCAGGTGGTCGCGTCGATGGAGCGTTGGCGCTGGCTGCCGCCCGACCTGGGCGACCGGTACGTCCTGGTCAACATCCCGGAATATCGGCTGCATCTCTACGAGGGCGACGAGATCGTGCGGGAGATGGACGTGATCGTCGGTCGCGCCAGCCGGCCGACCCCGCTGTTCAGCTCCGCCCTGACCTGGCTGGAATGGAACCCGACCTGGACGGTGCCGGTCTCGATCGCCGAGAAGGACTACCTGCCGCACCTGATCGAGGATCCGTCCTATCTCGCGCGCAAGAACATGTACGTGTATGCCGATTGGCAGCCCAACGCGCCGGTCATCGATCCGGAAGGCGTCGACTGGGCCGAGATCGGCCGCGGCATCCGGACCTTCATGCTGCGTCAGGAGCCGGGGCCCGGCAACGCGCTGGGCAAGGTCAAGTTCATGATGTCGAACAATTTCAGCGTCTACCTGCACGACACGCCGGAGCGTCACCTGTTCGCCCGTACGCATCGCGCGTACAGCTCCGGCTGCGTCCGGGTCCAGGATCCGCTCTGGTTCGCCGACTATCTGATGGCGGGCGCCGCCGGCTGGGACGGCGCGGAGAACGAGCCGGTGATGTCCCACTGGCGTACGACGCGGATGAACATGCCGGAAGGGATGCCGCTGCATCTGGCGTACATCACGGTCATGGAAGGCGATGACGGCAGGCCGATGTTCTTCGAGGACATCTATGGGCTCGACGCCGCGATCATGGCGGCCCTGGCCGAGCACCGGCCGGACCGGACCCAGGTCGCGCTGGCCGACTAGGCTTTCCGACTGGGCTTTCCGACTGGGCTTTCCGACTGGGCTTTCCGACCGGGCTTTCCGACCGGGCTTGACGCCGCGGCGGGACGCGTCCCGCCGGCCAGGCGGCAACCGGCGATCCCGCCGCCAGTGACCCCGCGAACGGCCGGAGCTGCACGCCAGCTCCGGCCGTTTCCTTTCGCCCCCGTACCGATTCCGGGTGGCCGATTGCCTCCTTTTTTCGCTTGGCCCACACGCTTCCTCTTGGCCTGCGAGTCGTTCTCTGCTATCCACGCTGACGCCGGCTTCAATAATTCTCGCGAAGGACCGCCGCCGGCTCAAGACGAAGTGGTCCTCGTCCAATGGAGCGCGTGTCCGGGAAGGACTCGCGGCAAGGGTTCGCACTCTTCTCTCAGACGATCGTCGCCGGTGGATTGAAGCGCGTGGCGATTCGTCTATGGAGAGCCGGGACGGCGGGAGGTTGATGCGGCTCCGCCAAATCCTCCTTTGATGCCGTCATGGCGAGCGGCCGACCACGATGTCGCAGCCGGCGGCCGCCTGGGCCATCCGGTCCGGAGAGCGAACGTGTTGGACCTTTCCGGTTCGGCATCCATGCCGCTTCCGGAAGGGGGCCGCAGGTGCCCCTCGGCAGCCCGGCGCGATGACGGGATCGCGCAGCCGGGGATGATGGAGCGACGGCACCGGCGGGCCGACAAGCCGGCGGGAGATGGGGACAGACGGGAGCGATGACCGTGATCGATCGCAGACGATTTCTGCAGATGGGGGCCGGAATGGCCCTGGGCGCGACCGCGGGCGCCACGCTGCTGCCGCGCGACGTGCTGGCCGGCATCGGCAATCGAACGCTGAACCTCTATGCGATCAACACCCAGGAGCGCCTGACCGCCGACTACTGGGTCGACGGCTGGTACAGCCCGGACGCGCTGCACGCCTGCAACGTCCTGCTGCGGGACCGCCGCACCGACGAGGTGACGGAGATGGACCCGAACCTCCTGGACCTGGTCTACCTGCTGCATCGGCAGACCGGCAGCCGGGAGCCGGTGGAGATCATCTGCGGCTACCGTTCGCCGCGGACCAACGCCCGGCTCGCGGCGCAGGGCCGAGGCGTGGCCTCCAACAGCTACCATGTCCGCGGCCAGGCGATCGACCTGGCGGTGCCGGGCTTCAACCTCTCCGGCCTGCGCCAGACGGCCCAGTCCATGGAGATGGGCGGTGTCGGGTACTATCCCCGCGCCGGCTTCGTGCACGTGGATACCGGTCCCGTCCGAACCTGGTGAGCCGTCCCCGCGCCGGGCCTGCCGCGCGCCCCGGGTCCGGCCGGCGAGGTGCCCCGGTTTGCCCGTGAAACGCGGCGGCGCTGTACCTGACGTCGATGGGAGACGTCGGTCAGCGCCCTGGCCCGGACGCCCGGTCCGGGCGACCTATCCGTCCTCGTCCCCGCCGAAGTCGCCGAGCGTGTCGCGGTAGAGCGCGTCGAGCACGTCCTGGGCGTTGCGGTCACCCAGGTCGCGGGCACGCTCCAGCAGGTCGAGGACGGTGACCTCGTCCGGCGGCTCCAGGTCGTTCAGGTAGAGCAGGGCGAGGTTGGTCATCGCCCGCGGTTCCCCCGCATCGGCGGCGATCCGGTAGAAATGGGCGGCGGCGGTCTTGTCGACCGGCTGATCGAGCATCCCGCCGTCCAGCGCCAGCCCGACATTGAGCGCGGCCTTCGCGTTGCCGTACTCCGCCGCCAGGTGGTAGTGCCTGAACCCCGCCTCCGGGTCGGCATCGACGCCCCGACCGGAAACCGCCGCGTCGCCCAGCAGCCCGTGGGCCAGTCCGGCCAGGGTGGCGCTGTGCTGGGGCGAGTGGGGATCCTCCACGAGGTCGGTCGCGTCCTGAAGCAGGGACACGGCGAACTCGAAGTCGGCGTCGCTGGCGTCGGAATCCTCGTGCAGCAGGACGAGCGCGAGGTTGAGCCGCGCGGCCGCATCGTCCGACGCCTCGACCGCCGCCGCCAGCATGGCGCGCAGCCGCTCCAGGTCGGGCTGCGGGTCGCGGCTCAGCAGCCCGGCGATCAGCCGACCGGCCTCGGCATAGCGGCCGGTGTCGACGAAGCCCTCGGCCAGGGCATAGGCGTGTTCCAGGTCGCTCGGTCCGGTCATGTCGGCTCTGGCATCGGGTCTCGGGCGGGGCGGTCGCGGCCGGCCGAAGCACCGGCGCGAGCATGGTCTCCAATGTGGCACCGCCGACCGCGCCGGGGAAGGGCGGGTGCCGGCGCCGCCGCGGCAGGACCCTGTCGACGGCCGGCCTGTCGGGCCCATATGCCTCATGTGATGACGGTTTTTTCTCCCTGTCGCGCCCCCGCCGCCGACGGCGTCCGGTCGGCGCGTGTCGCGCCCCGCCTCGGGTCCGTGCCGTGACCGGCGCCGCGCGCGCCCTGGTAATCGCGGCGCGGCCGACGGTCGTGCTCTCGCATCTGAGCCGGATGACGCTGCCGCTGGCCGGGCTGGTCGCGGTGCCGGCGGGCGTGGCCGCGGTGGTCGGCGACTGGACCCTGGCCCGCCGCTTCGCCGTGATCACGGCGCTGACGGTCGGCGCCGGTCTCGCGCTCGCGCGGCTCCCGTCGGGCGACGACCTGCGCCGGAACGAGGCGATGGCGGTGGTCGCCCTGACCTTCGCGATCGGTGCCGCCCTGCTGGCCTGGCCGCTGGCCGGGGCGGGGCTGGCGCCGGTCGACGCCGTGTTCGAGGCCGTGTCCGGGATCACCACCACCGGACTCAGCACGCTCGCGACGGTCGAGGACAAGTCGGCCGGCTTCCTGTTCGCCCGCGCCTGGGCGCAATGGTACGGCGGCCTGGTCGTCGTGGTCCTGGCTCTGGCGCTGGTGCTGGAGCCGGGACTGGTCAGCAAGCGCCTGTCGACCGGGCTGGAGGGGCAGGAGGGCGACGTGCTGGGCGGCACCCGCGCCCGGGCCCAGCGCGCGCTGGCGGTCTACGGGGCGCTGACGGTGGTCGGCACGCTGGCGGTCGGCGCGGTGACGGGCGACCTGTGGGATGCCCTGCTGCATGTTCTGGCTGCCGTGTCGACCGGCGGATTCGCCTCGCACGATGCAAGCGCCGCCGCGCTGCCGGTATCGGCCCGAGCGGTGCTTGCGGTGCTGTCGGTTGCCGGCGCGGTATCGCTGCTGCTGATCTGGCGCGCGGTCGCGGAACGCCGTCCAGGGCTGCTGGCGAATGACGGGGCCTGCCGCGCGCTCCTGGTGCTGATCGCCCTGGTGACGGTGGCGATCGGCCTGAGCCGGCTGTTGGTGGCCGGCGAGCCGCCGGCGCTGGCCCTGGCGCAGGCGGCCCAGCTGGCGGTCTGGACACAGACGACCACCGGCTTCTCGGCGATCGACGTGGCCTCGCTCGACCCGGCAACCCAGGCGGTGCTGATCGTCTCCATGATGATCGGCGGCGACGCCGGCTCGACCGCCGGGGGCATCAAGATCCCACGGCTGCTGGTGGTGCTGGCGGTGATCCGCCTGATCGTGCTGCGGCCGTCGATGCCGCCGCATGCGCTGGCGACGCCGTCGGTCGTCGGCCGACGGACCGAGCCGGCGGAGGCGCTGACCACGCTGACGCTGCTGTCGGTCTTCATGGCGGTGATGCTGGGCGGCTGGATCGTCTTCCTGCTGCACGGGCTGCCGCCGCTGGCCAGCCTGTTCGACATCGTGTCGGCGCTGGGGACGGTCGGGCTGTCGGCCGGCGTGGTCGGGCCGGACCTGCCGGACCACCTGAAAATCCTGCTGGCGGTGGTGATGCTGGCCGGCCGGCTGGAGGTGGTGGCCCTCCTGGTGCTGATCCATCCGGCCACCTGGTTCGGAATACGCGGAGGACGCTGAGATGCGCGTGGCGATCATCGGGGCCAGCAACCTGGCGGTTCATATGGCGCGGCTGCTGACCAGACGGCGGCACGACGTGATCGTGGTCGACCGGGACAAGGACAAGCTGGAGGAACTCGGCGACGAGCTCGACTGCGGCTTCGTCCACGGCGACGGCTCCAAGCCGGCGATCCTGAAGGAACTGGCACCGGAGACGGTCGACGTGCTCCTGTGCCTGACCAATGACGACCAGGACAACATCCTGGCGGCACTGGTCGGCCGGTCGCTGGGGTTCAGCCGCGTCGTGCCCAAGATCGCCGATCCGGAATACCAGCACATCTGCGCCGAACTCGGGCTGGAGGACACGATCGTCCCGGACGCGACCGTCGCCCGGCTGCTGGCCGACCTGGTCGAGGGCCGCGACATCCTGGAACTCTCGACCATGATCCGCGGCGACGTGCGGTTCTTCGTCTTCGTCGTGCTCGAGGACGGCCCGACGGTCGAGGACCTGGGCCTTCCGGCGAGGACGCGGGCGATCCTGGTCTATCGCGGCGACAAGCCGATCCTGCCCGAGCCCGACACCCGGCTGAAGGCGGACGACGAGGTGGTGCTGCTGACCGAGGCCGGCCAGCTCGCCGCCCTGCGCGAGCAGTTCGCCGACCAGCGCGGCCGCCGGGTCGGATAGCGAGGGCCCTCTCCCGGGAGGTGCCCGCCGTCGCGGGTATGACCTCGGTCTCTTGGGACGGCTGGACGGTGCGCCTTGCGGCGGGAGCGCCCTTGCCCGGGAGGTGCCGGCGGTCGCGGGCATGACCCGCTTTTCTTGGAATGGCGGGACAGCCCGAGGCGCCGCTGTCGACGGCGCTACAGCAGCGCCTCGTCGAGCTGCGTGATGGTGGCGTGGCCCTCGGCGATCGGGGCGATCAGGCCGGCGGCTCGGGGCACGATCTGCTCTGCATAGAACCGGGCGGTCAGCAGCTTGCCCCGCAGGGCGGGCGCCGCGGCGTCGCCGGCCTCGGCGATGGCGTGCGCGGCCGCGACGGCAGCGCGCGCCATCACCCAGCCGCCGGCGACGATGCCCCACAGCTCGAGATAGGCGGCGGCCCCGGCCGCGCAGGCGGCGGGGTCGCTGCGGCCGGTGCCGACCAGCCGCTCGGTCGCGCTGTCAAGACCGGCGAGCCCGCCCTCCAGCCGCGGACGCAGCGCGGCGACGGTCGCGGCGACCGCCGGATCGGCCGCCGGCGCGGCGTCGAGCTCCGCCAGCGCGTCGCGCATGGCGCCGATCATCGCCCCGGCGGCATTGCCGTTGTCGCGCAGCACCTTCCGGAACACCAGGTCGTTCGCCTGGATGCCGTTGGTGCCTTCGTAGATCGGCGCGATACGCGCGTCGCGCAGGTGCTGCGCAGCGCCGGTCTCCTCCACATAGCCCATGCCGCCATGGACCTGGATGCCGAGCGAGGCCGCCTCGCAGCCGAGGTCCGTCGCCCAGGCCTTGACCACCGGGGTCAACAGGTCGACCGCCGCCTGGGCGCGCGCCCGCTCCGCCGGGTCGGAGGCGCGCTTGGCGCGGTCGAGCTCCGCCGCCGCGTGATAGGTGAGCGCCCGCGCCGCCTCGATCTTCGCCTTCATGGTCAGCAGCATGCGCCGCACGTCGGGGTGACGGACGATCGGCGACGGCCCGCCGTCCGAGCCGTCCCCGACGGCCCGGCCCTGCTGCCGCTCGAAGGCGTAGGCGCGCGCCTGCTGATAGGCCCGCTCGGCGATCGCGACGCCCTGCAGGCCGACCGAGAGACGGGCGTTGTTCATCATGGTGAACATGGCCGCCAGGCCGCGGTTCTCCTCGCCCACCAGCCAGCCGGTCGCCCCGCCGCCGTCGCCGAATGCCATGACGCAGGTCGGGCTGGCGTGGATGCCCAGCTTGTGCTCCAGCGACTGGCAGCGCAGATCGTTGCGCGCCCCCGGTCGGCCGTCGCCGTCGGGCAGGAATTTCGGGACGACGAACAGGCTGATGCCCTTCACCCCGGCCGGGGCGCCGGGAGTCCGGGCCAGCACCAGATGGACGATGTTCTCGGCGAGGTCGTGCTCGCCATAGGTGATGTAGATCTTCTGCCCGGTGATCGCCCAGCTGCCGTCGCCGTTCGGCACGGCTCGGGTCTTGACCGCCCCCACGTCCGTGCCGGCCTGGGGCTCGGTCAGGTTCATGGTGCCGGTCCATTCGCCGCTGATCAGTCTGGGCAGGTAGAGGGCCTTCTGCTGTTCCGTGCCATGCGCCTCCAATGCCTCGACTGCGCCTTGGTTGAGCAGCGGGCACAACCCGAAAGCCATGTTCGAGGACTGCCACATTTCCTGAACGGCGAAGGCGACCGCCCAGGGGAGGCCCTGGCCCCCGTATTCCGGGCTGAACGGCACGGCGTTCCAGCCGCCGGCGCGGTATTGCGCATAGGCCTCGCGGAACCCATCCGGCGTACGGACCACGCCGTTCTCCAGGACCGATCCCTGGCGGTCGCCGACCGGGTTAAGCGGCGCCAGCACCTGGCCGGCCAGCTTCGACGCTTCCTCGAGCACCGCGGCGACGATCTCCGGCGTCGCGTCCTCGCAGCCCGGCAGCGCCGCGAGCTCGTCCAGCCCGACCAGCCGTTCCAGCACGAAGCGCATGTCCTCGACCGGCGCGGCATAGGGGGCGGCATAGGCGGCCATCGGCATTCCTCCCGAACTTCCGATCGTTTGCCGGAAGGTAGGCGATCGGCGCCGGGAAGGCGAGGGGGCGCGATGCCGCCACCGCGGCCCCTCGAGGTCCCGGATCGGCCCTGCGGGTCGTCCGCGAGGACCGGCAAAGGGCGGGCGCGTCAGCCCAACACCGCCGCCACCGCGCGGATGGCGGCGCGGATCGGCGGGTCGTGGCGGGTGTCGTGGTGGGCGACCAGCCATTGCTCGTGGTCGAGCTCCGCGATCGGCGCGCCGAGGCGGTCGAGATCCGGCTCGGCATCGCCGACGAACCGGGGCAGGACGGTGACCCCGGCGCCGGCCTGCACCAAGTCCAGCAGCACCCGCGGCTGGCTGCCGCGCAGCACGACGGCGCCGCCGTGGTGGCGGTCGATCCACTGGGCCGAGGGCGGCGCGCCCGGTCCCTCCGCCCGGGCGATCCACGGCAGCCCCGCCAGCGCCACGGCCGGCGTGGACGGGTCGGCTTCGAACCGGCCGGCGCGGCCATAGACGGCGAAGGAGACGGTGCCGAGCCGCCGGCCGGCGAGCCAGGGCTCCTCCGGCCGGCGGTTGCGGATGCCGAGATCGACCTCCCGCCTGGCGATGTCGCGCCGCGCGTCGTCGGTGACGATCTCCAGCGACCAGGCGCGGTCCGCCGGCAGGAGCCCCGCCGCATGGCGGGCGACGTGGCGGGAGGTCCAGGCACCGGCCGAGATCCGCACCAGCCGCGGTCCGGCGTCGGCGCCGCGCCAGCGCTCCACCTCCCGAACCGCCTGCTCGACGGCCAGCGCCCGGTCGCGCAGCGCCTCGCCGGCCGCGGTCAGGCCATAGCCGCGGGCGCCCCGAACGAACAGCCGTCTGCCGACCGCCCGTTCGACCGCCGCCATCCGCCGGCCGAGGGTCGGCGCGCTGAGCCCTGTCGCCGCCCCGGCGGCGGTCAGTCCACCGGTGCGGGCGACGGCGAGGAACAGGTTCAGGTCCTGCCAGTCGAGGGGCGCGCCGAGGCGTTCGGAGTCGTCGGTACCGTCTTTCATTCCTGAAAATCGGGTTGCAATCCCATCGGTCGCGGAGTGTCCGGTCCGTCGATATCTAAGGCAGTGCAATTTTATCCGGGCTTTCCGGAATCGAAAACCGGAAAGATCGTAATCGATAACGGAGGCGATCATGGAGCTTTCGACGCTGTTCCTGGCGGCCTCGGCCGCGGCCCGCGCGACGCTGGCGCCGGTCGAGGCGGCCGGCCTGGTACCCGGGGACCGGCCGCAACCCTCGGCCGCGCCGGCGCGGGCGGTCGAGGCCGGTCCGCTCCGCCTGCCGCCGAAGGCACCCCGGGCCGAACCGGTCCCGCTGCCGGAGGCGGCGCGCGACGGATCGGCGGCGCCGCGCAACGTCCGCCCGATCCCGGCGTGCAGAAGCGTCGCCGACGGCGAGGCGGCCTGACGCCGCGACCGGCCCTCGACGGCAAGGGCGCGCGTTCGGCGAGGCCGGCGCGCCGTCCGCCGAGGGTCCGGATCGACGTGCTGCGCCGCCCGGCGACGACCCGGCGCGCGCCATGATCCACCCGCGCTGCCCTTCCCCCGCCCCCGCCCGCCCCGTATAACGGGCCCGCCCGGCAAGGGCGCGACATCGCGGAAAGGGGGAAACGGGGATCATGAGCGATCAGGGCCAGGGGAACGGGCAGCGCGGCGGTGCGGGCAAGCCGGGGGAGGGGCCCCTGGACCGGCCGGTGGGGCGGCCGCCCGCGCCGGACGAGGCGACCGACGCCGCCGCCGCCCGCGCCCAGGCCGAGTCGGACTTCGCCGCCCAGGCCCTGGATTTCCACCGCCTGCCGACGCCGGGCAAGATCGCGGTCGTCCCGACCAAGCCGCTGACGACCCAGCGCGACCTGGCGCTGGCCTATTCCCCCGGCGTCGCCCATGCCTGCGAGGCGATCGTCAAGGACCCGCTGACGGCGGCGCAGTACACCGCGCGCGGCAACCTGGTCGGCGTCGTGACCAACGGTACCGCGGTGCTGGGCCTCGGCGCGATCGGGCCGCTGGCGTCCAAGCCGGTGATGGAAGGCAAGGGCGTCCTGTTCAAGAAGTTCGCCGGCATCGACGTTTTCGACATCGAGGTCGACGCCAACGACGTCGACCGCTTCTGCGACGTGGTCGCAGCGCTGGAGCCGACCTTCGGCGGGATCAACCTGGAGGACATCAAGGCGCCGGAATGCTTCGAGATCGAGGCCCGGCTGCGCGAGCGGATGAACGTGCCGGTGTTCCACGACGACCAGCACGGCACGGCGATCATCGTCGCCGCCGCGATCGTCAACGGGCTGCGCGTCGTCGGCAAGACGCTGGAGCATGTCCGCGTCGTCACCTCCGGTGCCGGCGCGGCGGCGATCGCCTGCCTCGATCTCCTGGTCGACATGGGCCTGCCGGTCGAGCACGTCACCGTCACCGACATCGAGGGCGTGGTCTACGAAGGCCGGACCGAGCTGATGGACCCGCGCAAGGCACGCTACGCCCGGCGGACCGAGGCGCGGACGCTGGACCAGGCGATCGAGGGCGCCGACGTGTTCCTCGGCCTCTCTGCGCCGCGGGTGCTGAAGCCGGAGATGGTCGCGCGGATGGCGGACAGGCCCATCATCATGGCGCTCGCGAACCCGGTGCCGGAGATCATGCCGGACGAGGCCAAGGCGGTCCGGCCGGATGCGGTGATCGCCACTGGACGTTCGGATTTTCCGAACCAGGTCAACAACGTGCTGTGCTTCCCCTTCATCTTCAGAGGCGCGCTGGACGTGGGGGCGACGACGATCAACGAGGAGATGAAGATCGCCTGCGTGCATGCGCTGGCCGACCTCGCCAAGCAGGAGGCGTCCGACGTGGTCGCCATGGCCTATGGCGGGCAGGAACTGAGCTTCGGGCCGGACTACCTGATCCCTCGGCCGTTCGATCCGCGGCTGATCGTCGAGCTGGCGCCGGCGGTGGCCAAGGCGGCGATGGACAGCGGCGTCGCAACCCGGCCGATCGCCGATCTCGAGGAATACGGTCACAACCTGGAGCAGTTCGTCTACCGCTCGGGCCTCCTGATGCGGCCGGTGTTCGACCGGGCGCGCGAGGCGCCGGCGCGCATCGCCTTCGCCGAGGGCGAGGAGGAGCGCGTGCTGCGCGCGGTGCAGGTCGCGCTGGACGACGGGCTGTGCCGGCCGATCCTGATCGGGCGGCGCGACGTGGTGAAGATGCGGCTGGAGCGCCTGGGCCTCAGGATGACGCTCGACGACCAGGTGGAGATCGTCGACCCGCAGGACGACCCCCGCTACCACGACTACTGGACCACCTATCACCAGATGATGGCCCGCCGCGGCGTCTCGCCGGACCGGGCGCGCACCCTGGTGCGCACCAACACCACGGTGATCGCCGCCCTGATGGTCGCCAAGGGCGAGGCGGACAGCCTGATCTGCGGCACGGTCGGCCCCTACCGCAACCATCTCAACTACGTTCTCGACCTGTTCGGCCTGCGCCCCGGGGTGCGGACGCCGGCGGCGATGAACGTGCTGATCCTGCCGCGCGGGCCCCTGTTCATCGCCGACACCTATGTCCAGCCCGATCCGACGGCCGAGCAGATCGCCGATATCTGCGAGCTGGCCGCCGAGGAGATGCGCCGGTTCGGCGTCACGCCCAAGGCGGCCCTGCTGAGCCACTCGAACTTCGGCACCCACAACACCGCCTCGGCGGTCAAGATGCGCCAGGCGCTGCAGATTGTCCGGAGCCGCCTGCCCGAGCTGGAGGTCGACGGGGAGATGCACGCCGACGCGGCGCTGTCCGAGAGCATTCGCGCCCGGACCTACCCGGACTGCCACCTGACCGGGGCGGCCAACCTGCTGATCATGCCGACCCTGGACGCGGCGAACATCTCGTTCAACATGATAAAGACCCTGGACGAGGCGGTGTCGATCGGGCCGATCCTGATGGGCTGCACCCGGCCGGCCCACATCCTGACGCCGTCGGTCACCGTGCGCGGCATCGTCAACATGGCGGCGCTGGCCAGCCTCGACGCCCAGGTCGACGCCCAGGTCGCCGCCCAGCTCGCCGACCAGATTCCGCCGCCCGGCGGCGGCACCCGCCCAGGCTACATCCCCAGCGAAGAGGGCGCGATTTGACCGATCCGACCGAGCTCGACCGCGACGCCGACCTGCGGCCCGACGACCCGCAGCGCCCGCCGCCCCGGCCGCTGACGGCCGAGGAGGAGGAGGCCGTGCGCGGCGAGCCCGATGCCGCGACCACCGAGAACCCCTACGGCGTCGACGACGACACGGTGCGGGAGATCGAGGCGCTGCTGGACGAGGCGCGGCTCGACCGGGTGGAGAAGGCGGTCACCGCCATGCACTCGGCCGACCTGGCCGACCTCCTGGAGATGCTGCATCCGGAGGACCGGACCACCGTCGTCGGGATCATCCGGCCGAGCCTGAGGATCGACGCGGAGGTGCTGCTGCACCTCAACGAGGACGTGCGCGAGCAGGTGATGAAGCTGCTCAGCGCCGAGGAGATCGCCCAGGCGCTCGCGGAACTGGACAGTGACGACGCGCTCGAGCTGATCGAGGGGCTGGACGACGACGAGCGGGTCGAGATCCTGTCGCATCTGCCGGTGGCGGACCGCCTGCTGGTCGAGGAGGGGCTGACCTTCCCGGAATACTCCGCCGGGCGGCTGATGCAGCGCGAGTTCGTCGCGGTGCCGATGTTCTGGACGGTCGGCAAGACCATCGACTGGCTCCGCGCGGCCAGGGAGCTGCCGGACGACTTCTACCAGATCTTCACGGTCGATCCGCGCTTCCACGTCGCCGGCGGGGCGTCCCTGAGCCGGATCATGCGCTCCAAGCGGTCGGTCCGCCTGGCCGACATCATGGACGGCGAGATCCGCACCATCCCGGCGACCATGGACCAGGAGGAGGTGGCCTATCTGTTCCGGCAGTACGGCCTGGTCTCCGCGCCGGTGGTCGACGACGACGGCCGCCTGCTCGGCGTGATCACCGTCGACGACGTGGTCGAGGTGATCGACGAGGAGCATGAGGACGACCTCCTGAAGCTGGGCGGCGTGCAGGAGATCGACGTCTACCGGGCGGTGCTGAAGACCACCCGGTCGCGCTTCACGTGGCTGTCGGTCAACCTGCTGACCGCCGTGCTCGCCTCGGCGGTGATCGCGATCTTCGAGGGCACGATCCAGCAGGCGGTGGCGCTTGCCATCCTGATGCCGATCGTCGCGAGCATGGGCGGCAATGCCGGCACCCAGACGCTGACGGTGACGGTCCGCGGCATCGCGATGCACGAACTGGAAGGCCGCTCGGCGCGCCGGTTCGTCCTGAAGGAACTGGCGGTCGCGACGCTCAACGGCCTGGGCTTCGCCGTCATCGGGGGGGCGATCGCCGCGGTGTGGTTCTCCGACTGGATGCTGGGCGGCGTGATCGCCATGGCCATGGTGATCACCCTGATCGTCGCCGGGTTGACCGGCGCGCTGATCCCGATGGTGCTGGACAAGATGAAGATCGACCCGGCGGTGGCGAGCTCGATCTTCCTGACCACGGTGACCGACGTGGTGGGGTTCTTCACCTTCCTGGGCCTGGCGGCGATCATCCTGCTCTAGGCCCGTCGGACCGGTGGTCCGACCTCCGCGCCTGGATCCGCGCCCGCATCACCCGTAGGTCGGACCAGAGCGCAGCGGCGGTCCGACGCCCGCCCCCGCAATCACCCCGCAGGTCGGACCAGAGCGCAGCGGCGGTCCGCCCCTTCCCGCCGGCGGGCCTCAGAACCGGTCGTGGGTGAAGACGTAGTCGTCGCCCGGCGCGGCCGCATGGCAGGCGATGCAGCCCTGGTCGGCACCCTTGGCCACGCGCCCGGCCAGCGCCCTGTCCTGCGGGTTCGACTGCAGCGTGCCGTCCGGGTTGAACTTGCCCCACCACCAGTCCTGGTTGTCGGCGTCGTAGCCCTCCTCCCGGCGCACCATGACGGTGACCGAGTCGAGATGGGCGCGCGGCTCGGCCAGGACGTCCTGGACCGAGATCTCCTCGCCGACATGGTTGCGCTTGGCAATCACCAGACGCGTCTCGCCATCGACCGACAACTCGTCCTCAAGGTATTCGAGCACCGTGCCGTGCGGATCCCGCCCGGTATAGGGGAAGGTGACGATCGCCCCCTCACCTGCCAGGCGAGCCTCGGTGAGCGCCGCCCAGACGGCGTCGGCATAGGCGACATTGGCCTCGCCGCCGAACGGCGGATCGGTCTCCTGCCGGCTCGACTGCGTCGCGTCGCCGGCCTGGGCCAGCGCGGCGCCGGCGCCGAGCAGGACGGCGGCGGTGCCGACTGCGACCGCTGCGGCGGTGCGGCGGCGGTCGGACGTGTGTCGCGGCATCATGGCAGTATCCTCCCTCCAGTGATGAGGCCGTTGGCGGCGTAGGCCGCAGGGGTCGAGAGGGGGGAAAGCGTCCGGCGGGGCCGGGGTCAGGGCAGGGTGCCCACCTCGGGCCCGCGTCGCGCCCCCGTGCCTGCGTCGGCCTATTGCTGCTCCTCGGCGCCCTGGGTGTCGTAGAGCGCGCACCAGCCGTCGGGTTCCACCTGGCCCTGGACCAGGTCGCAGGTTCCGTCGGTGCGCTGGTAGTGGATGCAGGCGGCGCAGCGCTCGATGCCGTTGGGCTCGCTCTGGTATTGCACGGCCTGCTTGGGCACCTTGGCGAGCGCCCGGCGCGGCAGCCCGGCCGCCGCGCCGAGGGCGGCGAGCGGCGCGGCGGCCAGGGCGGTCAGCAGCGGCCGGCGGGCGATCGGCCCTCCGGCGCGCCGACGGCGGCGGGCGGCGGGGTCGGGCCGGCGGGTGTCATGACGGGTCATCGGGCGATCGCTCCTTTCACCCCATGCGAGGCGCTTGCGGTCTGTCCCAGCATGTCGGCCGCGCACCCGCCGCCGCAACCGGGACCGGTTGATGCTCTCGCAGGTTTGAGGGGCCGGCCTGAGGGGTTTCGGGACCTCGACGGATCCTGCGCGGGCGGTCCGGGCGTTGGGTTGGCGCGCCCGGGGGTTGGCGCGCCCGGCGGCCCCCGCCCGCGCCCTTCGGTCCCGTTGCGCGGGGCGGAGGATTCGCTATGGTTGCGCGATCCGTCCCCCACGATCGTTCCCGGCCACCGTCCCCGGCCACCGTCCCCAGCCTGTGCGAGCGCCCGCGATGATCCCGAACGCCCTGCCGTCGATGAGCTTCGATCTCGGCGAGACCGCCGACATGCTGCGTGATTCGGTGCTGACCTTCGCGTCGGACGAGATCGCGCCGCGCGCCGCGGAGATCGACCGCACCGACCGCTTCCCCGACGACCTGTGGCGCAAGATGGGCGACCTCGGCGTCCTCGGCATCACGGTGGAGGAGGAGTGGGGCGGCGCCGGCATGGGCTATCTGGAGCATATGGTGGCGATGGAGGAGATCAGCCGCGCGTCGGCCAGCGTCGGCCTCTCGTATGGCGCGCATTCCAACCTCTGCGTCAACCAGATCCGCCTGAACGGCACCCGGGAGCAGAAGGACCGCTTCCTGCCGAAGCTGGTGTCGGGCGCGTTCGTCGGCGCTCTCGCGATGTCGGAGCCGGGGGCGGGCTCCGACGTGGTCTCGATGCGCAGCCGGGCGGAGAAGAGGGGCGACCGCTACATCCTCAACGGCACCAAGATGTGGATCACCAACGGCCCCGACGCCGATGTGACGGTGGTCTACGCCAAGACCGACCCGGAGGCGGGGTCCAAGGGCATCACTGCCTTCCTGGTCGAGAAGGGGATGAAGGGCTTCTCGGTGGCGCAGAAGCTCGACAAGCTCGGCATGCGCGGCAGCCACACGGGCGAGCTGGTCTTCGACACTGTCGAGGTGCCGGAGGAGAACGTGCTGGGCCAGCTCGGCGGCGGCGTGCGCGTGCTGATGAGCGGCCTGGACTACGAGCGCGCGGTGCTGGCGGCCGGCCCGCTGGGGATCATGCAGGCCTGCATGGACGTGGTGGTGCCCTATGTCCACGAGCGCACCCAGTTCGGCCAGCCGATCGGCGAGTTCCAGCTGATGCAGGGCAAGCTGGCCGACATGTACGTGACGATGAACGCGTGCAAGGCCTATGTCTACGCGGTCGGCAAGGCCTGCGACCGCGGCGAGGTCACCCGCAAGGACGCCGCCGGCGCCATCCTCTACGCCGCCGAAAAGGCCACCTGGATGGCGCTCGAGGCGATCCAGTGCCTCGGCGGGAACGGGTACATCAACGAGTACCCCACCGGCCGCCTCCTGCGCGACGCCAAGCTCTACGAGATCGGGGCGGGGACGAGCGAGATCCGACGCATGCTGATCGGGCGGGAGCTGTTCAGGGAGACGGCGTGAGGAATGGCATGGGCTAGCGGATTTCACCGCAATCCGAAGAGTCCTCGCGCGTTCAGCGATCAGTTAAATAGTGGGATCGGCCTATAGCTGAGCAAAATACCCTTAGAATAGCTTAACTTACACTCCACCTACGGAGAACGCCACGAATGTTTAGCCTTCGCGCAAAAAACTTCCGGAGTTTCTCAGATACTGGAAATATCGAAGTTCGCCCACTCACCTTTTTCGTGGGCAAAAATGGATCGGGTAAGAGTAGTATTTCTAGACTCTTCCCACTTCTAAGGCAGAGTGTTGAGGTGCGATCCTCTGCGCCGTTAGTGTGGTACGATGCTAATTTTGTAGACTTTGGTTCAATTCGAGAAGTACTCAACAGATATGAAAAGAAAGACAGCCTTACATTTGAATTCGCAATAGATAGCTCTGAATTTTCATGGCTTGCCAACTCACGTAATGGTCTCGTCGAAGTCTCACGGGTTGCTCTCGAGGTAAATCTAGCAGAACAAAATGAGAAGACGGTCCTTACTAGCGTGAAAATAAAATTGGACGACGCCGAAATTTTCATCGCATTTGATGTACGACAAAAACTTTCCAGAATTGAAGTGAACGGTTTTGAATTTTTTGATGAATCCGAATTGTCTCGATTGCGCTTCTCGACAAATAACATAATACCGAAATTCATCGAAAACACTGTTACCGTGTCTGGCTATGGAGTGGGAAGAAACGCTGAAGTTTCAGAAAAGGCATCTCGGGAAATTTTTAGTCTCCTCAGCAACAGATTAGATACGCGTGTAACAAGCCATAATTTGATTTCAATAATTAGAAAAATCAAGTTTGCACCTGGAGAGAAGTTTATCACCGGATTGCGGGAGGTTTCTGAGGCGCGAGAAACCTGGAAAAAGTACGTTAAAAAACTAGACGGCATAAAGTTTCTTGATGAAATTGCGCGATTGCGTAGTCTTGTTCTGCTCTCGACCCTACCGAGGCTATTGGTTGATCTTGAGGCGGCCTTCTACAGTAAATTTTATTCCATAAGCTACATAGGCCCGTCTCGCGATACTGGACAACGCTTTTATCGAATCCAAGAGCTTGCCGTGAATCAAATAGATCCCCGAGGGCAGAATTTTCCGATGTTTCTCTTGTCACTTACTCAGCGGGAACGGGTAAAATTTTCAAGCTGGATGCAAGAAGTGCTCGGCTATGATGTGCAGCCGTTAAGAACAAGTGGCCATGTATCAATAATGTTACGTGAAGTAGGATCGCAGAATCAGTTCAACATATCTGATATGGGTTATGGCTTCTCACAGATCCTGCCTGTATTGGCGCAATTTTGGCTTCAGGCTAATCGAGCAGCCGCCCGAAGATTCGCTAACAAGATTGTCGTAATAGAACAGCCTGAATTGCATTTGCACCCAGCACTTCAGCGTCGTATCGCACACGCCCTGGCTCGACTTGTTTCAACATCGCAGGAGCACTCAAGGCGCCGGTGGAGTGCGATCATCGAAACTCATTCTGAGCAGCTGATTAACGAAGTCGGCTCACTCATAGAGGCTGGTGAGTTGCACCATAGCCAAGTTGCAATTTACGTTTTTGATAAGGAAACTGAAGACGAGTGTACACGCGTCCGTCGTGCTCATTACGACGAATCCGGAAACCTCATTAATTGGCCGTTCGGCTTCTTTTATGAATGAGGCTCCAGTATGTTAATCGTGTTAGATGAAGAATTTCGGGCTTTTGACCCTCATACTCGCCCTGATCTTGTCGAATGTCTGGAGAACGTTCTTCTTTCACACTTTTTAGGACTGCACAGTGTATATGGTACCCGGGCGGTAATGGAACACATTAGGGGCTGTCCTGGCCTTAGTGACCGGGCTAGGTCAGCTGCCTCAAAGATCGTCACGAATGCGTCAGAGCTTGGTGGATTAGCGGTCGCAGTCGAACGGAAAGTTCAGTTGTATCCGAATGGTGCCAGGCTTACAGGTCCTGGCCAAGATATCTGGTTGACGGATCTTTCGGTGTTTCGCGGCCCCGAAGTCCTGCAAGCTGCATCTGTGGTTGTGGAGAATTCAGAAGTAGATGGAAAATTCTTGGCGTGCTGTTTGCGGGGCTATGCGTCGATCAATAGACGGCCGCAGCCAAGCTTGGAATATAGGCATGGCGGTGGTGACACTATAGCAAACGTCTTTGTATCGGAGGCACGTAGGCAATTAGTTGTAATTTGCGTTTGCGATAGTGATCGAGATCATCCAGATGCTTCAGTCGGGAATACTGCTAGTGGCGTGATGCGTGCGGTAGAGCACTTGAATCGAGAAACTTGTGGCTTCGCGGAAGCGTATATATTAGATGTCCGAGAGATGGAAAATTTCTTGACGTCAGAAGTAATGTTAGAGTTCTTGGAGCACATCCCAGAAAGAATCGGCGATCTTCAGACGTTAGAAGGAGCGGCAAGATCTAGCGCCCTTGCAGTACAGATTATTCAATTTGTGGATTTAAAGTCGGGTGTTCGGCCGCCTGCCGGATCTCCAAACCCCGGTTCGCGAGCATATTTCGACGGTCAGATTTGTTCCTATTTACAGAAGCATGGGAACGCTTCAAATGCGGCCGCTAATACCCCATACTGTCGTTGTGGTTCCAATGTTCTGAGGAATGTTATTCTGCGTGTAATGACTGTGGCAGACAGTCAGAAGTTAATTGGTGCGCTCCGAAGGGGTGTTCATTGGGAAGGTCTTGAAAATCTGTTAGAAGCATTACTTGAGTGCGGACTGGCAGCCCAGCGAATGAGAGCATGATCAGCGGACTTAGGTCGTAATATGACGCACCTTCCTATCTTTCATTTAGATTGTGGTTTTATTTTGAGTGTGGACTATTCTCCCAACGTCCCCTGCGCCGCCCGAAGGATGGTGCAGAGGCCGCGGTAGGGGCGGCCGGTGAGGTCTCGGTCGGGGGGGCGGCTGGGTCAGGATGTATTCCAGGCAGGCGAGCACGTCGGCGACGGTCTCGGCGGCCTCCTCCCGGTCGGCGTCGGCGGTTTGCCCGACGGCGGGCGGCGGCGCTGGCCTCGGGAGCGGAAATAGGATACAATTCCTCTCAATCGGCGGGCGGTCCGTGGCTGGCCGAGGGGCCGCGGCCCGCTGGAGCGCCGAGGCCAACATTTGACAACAATTGTCCACGGCGCGGCGCGGTACCGGCCGGGTGCCGGGGGCGGATCTCGCGGCGAGCCGGTCGCCTTGGGGCGGTCGGCCGCATGGGGTCGCGCGAGGGCGGCGGCGTGGGCCGGAGGAGCGCCGAGGCCGACATTTGCCAACATTTGACAACAGTCTCGGAGGCGTGGCGCGGTGCGGGGGCATCGCGCGGTCGTGCGGATCGGTGGCGTCAGGCGGCGGGCTGCCGCGACGACCGTGGCCCGGCGCAGGCCGGGTCGCGTGGACGGCCCGAGGCTGCCGGTTTGGTCAGTGCCGGTCTGGGCACGTGTCGTGCAAACGCTGGCGCGTTTGAACGACCTACGGGTGTGGGGGCGGATGTCGGACCGTTGGTCCGACCTACGCCACGCGTTCCACCGCCATGGCGGTGGCCTCGCCGCCGCCGATGCACAAGGACGCGACGCCGGTCCTGAGGTCGTGGGTCTCCAGCGCGTTGAGGAGAGTCACCAGGATGCGCGCGCCCGAGGCGCCGATCGGGTGGCCGAGCGCGCAGGCGCCGCCGTGGACGTTGACCTTGTCGTGCGGCAGGTCGAGTTCCTGCATCGCGGCCATGGCGACGACGGCGAACGCCTCGTTGATCTCGTAGAGGTCGACGGCGCCCGCCGACCAGCCGGTGCGGTCGAACAGCTTCTTGATGGCGCCGATCGGCGCGGTGGTGAACCAGGCCGGCGCCTGGGCGTGGGTCGCATGCCCATGGATCACCGCGCGGACCCTGAGGCCGCGCCTCTCCGCCTCGCTGCGGCGCATCAGGATCAGCGCCGCGGCGCCGTCGGAGATCGAGCTGGCATTGGCCGCGGTGACCGTGCCGTCGGGCCGGAACGCCGGCTTGAGCGCCGGGATGCGGTCGGCGCGCGCGGTCCGCGGCTGCTCGTCGGCGTCGACCACGGTCTCGCCCTTGCGGGTCTTCACCGTGACCGGCGCGATCTCGCGCGCGAAGGTGCCGTCCTCCCCGGCCTTCAGCGCCCGGGCCAGGCTCTCGATCGCGAAGGCGTCCTGGCGCTCGCGGGTGAACTGGTAGTGCCGGGCCGTATCCTCGGCATAGGTGCCCATCAGCCGCCCGGGCTCATAGGCGTCCTCCAGCCCGTCGAGGAACATGTGGTCGAGCACCCGGCCGTGCCCCATGCGGTAGCCGGACCGCGCCTTCTCGAGCAGGTAGGGCGCATTGGTCATGCTCTCGAGCCCGCCCGCGACGACGATGTCGGCGGCGCCGGCGACGAGGGTGTCGTGGGCGATCATCGCCGCCTTCATGCCCGAGCCGCACATCTTGTTGACGGTGGTGCAGCCCGCCGCCTCCGGCACGCCGGCGCCGAGCGCGGCCTGGCGGGCCGGCGCCTGGCCGAGGCCGGCCGGCAGCACGCAGCCCATCACCACCTCGTCCACCGCCTCGGCATCGAGGCCGGCCCGGTCGAGCGCGGCGGCGATCGCGGTGCTGCCCAGCTGCGTCGCCTTGGCGTCGGCGAGCGCACCCTGGAACCCACCCATCGGGGTGCGGGCACCGTCGACGATGACGACGGGATCGGCGACGGAAGCGGTCATGGCGGGACCCTCGTCCTGAGCGGCGGTGACGGCGGCACCCCGTCGAGGCGGGGGCACCGGCCGGCCCTGGATATACGCGCTCCGGCGAAGGGTGCCAAGGCGGCCGGGCCATCGGTGCGCCGAGCGGGCGCCAACGAGGCCGGCCCCCCGCCGCGACGCCGAAACCCGACCGACAAACTCAAGAATAGGACGAAAACATCAAAGTGTTTCCATAATATTATCTGGGCTCGCGTCGTTCCGCTCTCGGTGAATTTCCGTTTGACACGAGCCGCAGCCGCCCCCACCTGCACGGCTGTCTGAGCACAACAAAGCCATAAACAGCCGTGACCACTGAAATGACAGAGGCTTCGGACAAGCTGTCCGTACGCAATCTATACAAGATCTTCGGCCGAAACGCATCCGAGGCGCGAGAGCTTTTGGACAAGGGCCTGTCCAAGGACGACATCTACGCCCGTACCGGCAGCGTGATCGGCGTCGACGACGCCAGCTTCACGGTGCGCGAAGGCGAGGTCTTCGTGGTGATGGGGCTGTCCGGCTCCGGAAAGTCGACCCTGGTGCGCATGCTGAACCGGCTGATCGAGCCGACCGCGGGCGTGATCGAGGTCGACGGCCGCGACGTCGCGTCGCTGAGCCGGGACGAACTGATCCAGCTGCGGCGCAAGGACTTCGGCATGGTGTTCCAGTCCTTCGCGCTGATGCCGCACCTGTCGGTCCTCGAGAACGCGGCGTTCGGCCTGAACGTCTCCGGCGCACCGATGGAGGAGCAGCGCAGCCGCGCCCTGGCGGCGCTGGAGAAGGTCGGCCTGGCGGCCAACGCCAATGCCCGGCCCGACGAGCTGTCGGGCGGCATGCAGCAGCGCGTCGGCCTCGCCCGCGCGCTGGCGCAGAACCCGTCGATCCTGCTGATGGACGAGGCGTTCTCGGCGCTCGACCCGCTGATCCGGACCGAGATGCAGGACGAACTGCTGCGCCTGCAGCAGGAGGTCACCCGCACCGTCATCTTCATCAGCCACGACCTGGACGAGGCCATGCGGATCGGCGACCGGATCGCGATCATGGAGGCGGGCAGGATCGTCCAGATCGGCACGCCGGACGAGATCCTGCTGCACCCGGCCAACGACTATGTCCGCTCGTTCTTCCGCGGCGTCGACGTGAGCCAGGTGTTCACCGCCGGCGACATCGCGACGCGCAAGGGCCTGACCCTGATCCAGCGGTCGGGCGAAGGCATCCCCTCGGCCCTGGAGCGGCTGGAGCGCAACGACGATTTCTGGGGCTACGTCCACGACAAGCAGCGCCGGTTCCAGGGCGTCGTCTCGGTCGACAGCCTGATCGCCGCCCGCGACGGCGGCGCCAACACCGTCGAACAGGCCTTCGTCCCCGGGATCGACCCGGTGGCGGCCTCGACCCCGCTCAACGAACTGCTGGGCCGCGTGGCCTCCGCGCCGTGCCCGTTGCCGGTGGTCGAGGACGAGACGGGCAAGTATGTGGGCGTGATCTCCAAGGCGCGCCTGCTCCGCACCATCGACCGGAGGGGCTGAGCCATGGACGACCTCTTCCGAATTCCGCTCGGCGACTGGATCGCCGCCGGCGTCGACTGGCTGCGGGACAACGCCGCCGGCGCCTTCGACGGCATCGCGGCGGTGATCGGCGCGCTGGTCGACGGAGTCGAGGACGCGCTGCTGTTCATCCCCGGCTGGATCGTGGTCGCGGTGATCGTGGCGATCGCCGCCTGGCGGGTCGGCTGGCGCTTCGGCGTGTTCGCGTTCCTGGCGCTGGGCCTGATCGTCGGGATGCAGCTGTGGCAGGAGACCATGTCGACCCTGGCGCTGATCCTGTCGGCGACGGCGGTCAGCCTGGCGGCGGGAATCCCGCTCGGCATCTGGGCTTCGCGCAGCGACCGGGTGCAGACCGCGCTCCGGCCGGTGCTCGACCTGATGCAGACGCTGCCGCCCTTCGTCTACCTGATCCCGGCGGCGATGTTCTTCGGCATCGGCAAGGTGCCGGGCGCGCTGGCGACGATCATCTTCTCGATGCCGCCGGCGGTGCGGCTGACCAATCTCGGCATCCGCCAGGTGCCGAAGGAGATCGTCGAGGCCGGCCGCGCCTTCGGCTGCACCGATCGGCAGCTGCTGTTCAAGGTGCAGATCCCGAACGCGATGCCCTCGATCATGGCCGGCGTCAACCAGGCGATCATGCTGTCGCTGTCGATGGTGGTGATCGCCTCGATGATCGGCGCCGGCGGCCTCGGCAACACGGTGCTGACCGGCATCCAGCGGCTCGACGTCGGCCTTGGTTTCGAAGGCGGGCTGGGCGTCGTGGTGCTGGCGGTGCTGCTCGACCGCATCACCCAGAGCTTCGGCCGTACCAAGGCCCGGGAGAGCCTGCTCCAGCGGGTGCGCGGGGCGCTGATGCGCCGCGGCGCGCGCGCCGGCGCGCTTCCCGGACGGCCCGGTACGGCCGGTCCAGAAGCGCGCGAGCCGGGCGGCTAGGCTCTTCCGGGAGGAAGCCGCCGCCGCGCCCGACCGCGCGCTTGAAGACGGGCGCCGGGCCCCTGAAGGCAGCCCCGTGCCCAACCCATCCAAGACGGGCCGACCGGTCCGGAAAGGAGAACCCATCATGTTCATGCGTTCGAAGACCGCTCTCTTCGCCGCCACCGCGCTGGCCGCCGGCGCCGTCACGGCCCCGGCCGCGGCGCAGGACGTGACGATCGGCTGGACCGCCTGGTCCGACGCCGAGTTCGTCACCAAGCTGGCCGAGACGATCATGGAGGACCGCATGGGCCTCGAGGTCGAACTCATCCAGACCGACATCGCGCCGCAGTACCAGGGCGTGGCCCAGGGCGACATCGACGTGATGCTGATGTCCTGGCAGCCGAACACCCATGCCGACTACGTCGACCAGGTCGGCGCGGACGTTGTCAATCTCGGCATCCTCTACGACGGGGCGCAGCTCGGCTGGATCGTGCCGGACTACGTGCCGGAGGATCAGCTGTCGTCGATCGCAGACCTCTCGAACGAGGAGGTGCGCGAGCAGCTCGACGGTCGGATCCAGGGCATCGATCCGGGCGCCGGCCTGATGCGCCTGTCGAACGAGACGATCGAGGCCTACGACCTCGACTACGAGCTGGTCTCGGCCTCCGGCGCGGCGATGACGGCGGCGCTGGACCGGGCGATCAGCCGCGAGGAGTGGATCGTCGTCACCGGCTGGACGCCGCACTGGATGTTCGGCGCCTACGACCTGCGGTTCCTGGAGGATCCGGAAAGGGCCCTGGGCGGCGTCGAGCGGATCATGGCCGTGGCCCGGGAGGGCTTCTACCAGGACAGCCCGGAGGCCGCGGGCTTCCTGAGCCGGATGTGGCTGCCGCTGGACGACCTGCAGGCGGCGATGTTCGAGGCGCGCGAGGGCTCCTATGACGAGGCGATCGCGTCCTTCATCGAGAACAACCCCGAGCGGGTCGAGTACTGGGTGACCGGCGAGATCGGTGGCGTCTGAGCGACCCTTCCGCCCCATGCGGACAGCATGGCATGCAAGCGCCCGGCCGGTCCTCCGGCCGGGCGTTCTTGCGTCCCGGCGCCGTCGGGCGGGGCGGAAGGGGTTGCAATCCGGGCGGCCATGCCCACTCTCTACGGCCCCCGGCTTCACGGCCCCCGGCTTCACGGCCCCCGGCTTCACGGCCGCCGGCCCCTTGCCCCTCGGAGCGATCGGGAGATCCCGCGGATGCGCCTGTTCTTCTTCGGCAGCCTGCTCGACCCCGAGCTGTTCGAGGTGGTGGTCGGGCGGCCGATGGCCTCGGTGGTCGGCGTTCTGGCGCGGCTCGACGGCTGGAGCGCGCGCCGGGTGCGGGAGGAGGACTATCCGATCCTGGTCCCCACGCCCGAGTCGGGCACGGTCGGGCGAGTGATCGCCGGCCTCTCCTGGACGGAGATCGACCGGGTCCAGTTCTTCGAAGGCGACGAATACGACCTGTCGCCGGTGACGGTCGGGGTGCCTGGGCCGGATGCGGCGACCGTGTTGGCCGCGTCGCCGTTGCCCGGACATCCGCCGGCGCCGGCGGTCGGCCTCGGGTCCGTGTCCGGGACGGCGCCGGCCGATGCGGCGCCGGTGCCGCTGACCGCCCATGCCTATCTGTCGAACGGCCTCCTGTCGGAGACGGCGGAGCCCTGGCGGCTCGATCACTGGCAGCGCCGGCACAAGGTCGAGGCGGTGACCCTGGCCCGGCGTTGGATGGCTCTGTACGGCCGGCTGCCGCTGGCCGAGGCCGAGGCCCGTTGGGAGGCGATCGTCGCCGAGGCCCGGGCCGTGCTCGCGGAGGCTTGAGGTCGCGCGGGTTTGCTCGACCCCTGCCGTACAGGCCCTGGCGGGCCGGGGCGCGCTGCGATCCTCGTCACGCCGCGTTCGCCGCCCGGGCCGGAGTGCGGGGGTCCAGAAGGGCGAGGCCGCCGTGGCGCAGGTCCCAGGTCACCTCCCAGGCGCCAGGCCGGCCGCCGCGGTTGCGCACCAGTTCGAGCCGCCAGGCGGGCACGCCGACGCCGGGTTCCGCCCCGCCGCCGGGCAGTGTCGTGGGGCGCGACGGGCGGGCGACGACGTGCCAGCGAGTGGCCGCGACCGAGGCGCCGCCGGCTGCCGTTGCGTGCTTCGCCAGTTCGGCCGGGAACCCTGGCGGCAGGCGGGCCGGCGGCGCGTCGGACCAGCCGCCGCCCGTGGCGGAAAGCCCCGGCCCGGCGAGCGCGGCGGCGGGCAGGGGGCGGAGCAGGATCATCGCCGTGCCGCCGGCCTCGCAGGCCAGCTGCAGTCGGCGGCTGGCGGTCAGGTCGATCGCCGGCTGGCGCGGCCGGCCGCGATCGTCGCCGGGGCCGGCATCCGCGTCGCGCCCGGCATCGCCGACCACCGCGGCCAGCGCGCCGCTGCGCGCCGCCTCCTCCAGCGCCCAGAGGAAATCGGTGTCGTCCGCCGCCTGCGCGATCAGCAGCCGGTCCGGCGTCAGGCCATGCGCGGCGAGGCCGGGGGCATAGGGCACCGCGCCGCGGCAGAGCCACAGGACCGGCCCGGCGGCCCGCCCCTCCGCCGCTCCGTGCAGGGCCGCGGCGGCGCTGGCGGCGAAGCCGGCGGCGGCGGCATCGCCCAGCGGGCCCGCCACCTCGTGCAGGCAGGCGCGGGCCAGGCCGCCGCCGGGCAGGGCCCCGTCGACTGCCGCGAGCCCCAGCGGCGCCGTCCCGGCGGCTCCGCCCCCGCGGCCTTCGAGCCGCCACACCTGCCGCCGCAGACCGGCCAGCGCCTCCGCGCGCTCCGCAGGTGGGGCACCGGCGGTCCGGTCGAGGCCGGCATCGATGCCGGTGCCGTCCGCCGGCTCGGGCAGGTCGTCGCACAGTTGGCGCGGCGGCCGGGTGGAGGCCCAGCCGTCCTCATCCACCGGGAAGGCGTCGTCGGGCACCGAAGCCCAGTCGCCGGGCGCAAACCGGGGGGCGGAGAAGAAGCCGGGCCGTCCGCGTAGAGGTCGCCCGGGCGTCGATCCGTCAGGCATGCCGGACTCCATTTGTTCCAGTTTTGTTCTAAGACTGGACCCTCCTGGAGTCAAGCAGGCTGCATTTCTCCCGCCCCGCTTGCGGGGAGGTGCTCCGCGCCAGCGGGGCGGAGGGGCGGACGCCGGGAGGCGCCCGGCGGAGTCGCCCTCGGAGACGTCGGCCTCGGCGGGCTGCCGCCCGCCGCCCCCCAGTCCGGCTGCGCCGGACAGCCCCCCTTGACTGGGACGAGACGGCCGCCCTACCGCCCGTCGAACCGCGGCGGCCGCTTTTCCAGGAAGGCGCTGAAGCCTTCGCGGTAGTCCGCCGTGCCGAAGCTGGCATAGCTCGCCGCCACCTCCTCTGCGCTCGGCGGCGTGCCGGTCGCCAATCGCCGGGCGAAGGCCTTGTGCCAGCGGTTGACCAGCGGTGCCCCGGCGGCGATCCGGCCGGCAGAGTCCGCTACCGCCGCGTCCAGCTCCCTGTCCGCCACCACGCGGTTCACGAGCCCCTTCTCGCGGGCTTCGGCGGCGTCGATCACCCGCGCCTCCAGCACCAGCTCCAGCGCCGCGGCATGGCCGGCGGCGGCGTAGAGGGCGCCGAACTCCGGATAGGGCATGGCGAGGCCGAGGCGGCTGACCGGCGCCCCCATCCGCGCGCTCTCGCCCGCGATCCTGAGGTCGCAGAGCAGCGCCAGCACCATGCCGGCACCGGTGCAGGGCCCGGCGACCCGGGCGATCACCGGGTGGGGGCAGCCGGTGATCGCGGCATAGGCCCGGTCCATCACCCGGCCATAGGCCGCTGCCTGGTCCGGGCTGCCGCGCCGGTCCTCGAACTCGGAGATGTCGGCGCCGGGACTGAACGCCTTGCCCGCGCCGCGGAGCACGACCACACGCACGCCCTCGTCCGCGCCGAGGGTCGAGAACACGTCGGCCAGGGCCGGCCACATGGTGTGGTCGAGCGCGTTGAGCCGCTGCGGCCGGTTCAGCGTGACCGTGGCGACCGATCCGTCGCGGTCGACCAGAACCATGTCGGTGGCGGCAGGTTCGGCAGGGGGGGGGCGTGGGCGGGCGGCATCGGTGGCTCCGGCGGGGGCGGGCCGCCGATGGTGGCGGGCCGGAGCGGAAAGGGCAAGCGCGAGGGCAGGCCCCGAAGGTGCGCCGCCGCCCCATGGCCCCGTCGCCAACGGCGCCCGCGGGGCTGCGAGGAGAGGGCGCGCTACGCCGCCGCCACCTCGCGCCGGTGCGGGCGGAAGCGCTTCTCTGCGACCCGGTCGGCGGCGGTGCTGGTCGGCAGCCCTTCCCGGTCGGCGGTCTGGAAGATCTCGGTCAGGGTCCGGCCGATGCCGGCCACCTTTTCCTCCTCCCACGCCGCGTCGTGACCGAACCGCTCGGCGGCGACATGGATCAGGCCGCCGGCATTGATCACGTAGTCGGGCGCGTAGAGGATGCCGCGTGCCTTCAGCGCGGCGCCGTGCCGGTTCTCGGCCAGCTGGTTGTTGGCCGCCCCGGCGACCACCTTGGCGGCAAGGCGCGGCACGCTCTTGTCGTCGATCACCGCACCCAGGGCGCAGGGAGCGAAGACGTCCGCCTCGGCCCCGACGATCGCCGCCGGCGCCATGACCACGGCACCCAGTTCCTCCCGCGCGCGCTCGGTGCGCGCGACGTCGATATCGGCCACGATCAGGCGGGCGCCGGCATCCTTGAGGCAGGTGCAGAGATGCCAGCCCACATGCCCCAGCCCTTGCACCGCGACCGTCACCCCGTCGAGGTCGTCGCGCCCCAGCCGCCAGGCAACCGCCGATTTCAGCCCGGTGAAGACGCCGCGGGCGGTGATCGGCGACGGATCGCCCCGGCCGCCGCGTTCCGGCGCCAGGCCGACGACGTGGGCGGTCTCTTCGGCGACATCGGCCATGTCGTCGGGGCTGGTGCCCACGTCCTCTGCGACGATGTAGCGGCCGCCGAGCCGGTCGACCGCCTGGCCAAGCGCGCGGAAGAGTGCCCCACGATCCGCGATCGCGCCCTCGGGGGCGAGGATCACCGACTTGCCGCCGCCCAGCGCCAGATCGGCGACCGCGGCCTTGTAGGTCATGCCGCGCGACAGGCGCAGGGCGTCTCGGACAGCTTCCACGTCGTCGCGATAGCGCCACATCCGGCACCCGCCGAGCGCCGGGCCCCGGCCGGTGTCGTGGATCGCCAGGATCGCCTGCAACCCGCTCTCCGGATCGGCCGCGAAGACGACCTGTTCATGGCCGTCGAAATCGTCGAGATCGAAAACCGCCATCGCTTCACCCCGCTGTTCGATGCCGTCCGGGTCGGCCAACAAGGCACCGGGCGCCGGACGCATGATCCAACTGCCGGCCGCCAATCCACGACCGGATTTTGCACCGCAACAATAGTGGCGGCGTTTTTCTTTTGTGATTTCTACCGACTATTGGGGTTGATCATGAAGCCGTCAACACGGGATTCGACGCCTCTCTGACAAAGACGCGATCTGTCTTTGGTCCTGTTCCGGACGCACCGGCGTTGGCAGACCCTGAGAATTCGAGCAATAATATTTCGGAGGGTGCGCATGCCAAAAAAAGCGAAGGAAGGAGGAGGTCTTCGCGTCGGCCGCCGTCGCCGCCTTGTCAGGTTCGGGCCGGGGTGTTAGCCAAGGCATCCGCCGATTCCGGCTTCCGACGCCCACGGAGACACCCGCAAGATGGCCGCGCCGCACCGCATCATCATCGACACCGATCCCGGCCAGGATGACGCCATCGCGATCCTGCTGGCGCTCGCTTCGCCTGAGGTGGAGGTCCGGGCAGTGACGGCGGTGGCTGGCAACGTGCCGCTGCCGCTGACCGAGAGGAACGCGCGTGCTCTGGTGGAACTCGCCGGCCGTCCCGACGTGCCGGTCGCCGCCGGCTGCGCCCGCCCGATGGTGCGCGACCTGGTGACGGCGGAAGCGGTCCACGGCGCCACGGGCCTGAACGGCGCAGACCTGCCGGAGCCGACGATCCCCCTGGATCCGCGCCATGCGGTCGACCTGATCATCGACGAGGCCATGGCGGCCGATCCCGGCAGCCTGACCCTGTGCGTGCTCGGCCCGATGACGAACGTCGCCATGGCCATGGTGAAGGCGCCCGAGATCATTCCCCGGCTGGCGCGGATCGTCTTCATGGGTGGCGGATTCTTCGAGGGCGGCAATACCACCCCGGCGGCCGAGTTCAACGTCTATGTCGATCCCCATGCCGCCAGGATCGTCTTCGATTCGGGCGTGCCTCTGGTCGCGGCCCCGCTGGACGTGACCCATCGCGCCCTGATGCCGAAGCCATGGATCGAGAGCCTCGGCGCCCTCGGCACGGCGACCGGCCGGGCGTGCAAGGGCATGCTGGGGTTCTACGAACGCTTCGACATCGAACGCTATGGCCAGGAAGGGGGGCCGCTGCACGATCCGTGCGTGATCGCCTGGCTGATCGACGCCAGCCTGTTCGGCGGCCGCCATGTCGATGTGCAGGTCGAGATCGGGTCCGAACTGACCATGGGCATGACCGTGGTCGACTGGTGGGGTCAGACCGGGCGTCCGGGCAACTGCCTGTGGCTGCGCGAGATCGACGCGTCCCGGTTCTTCGGCCTCCTCCACGACCGGCTGGCGACATTGCCCTGAGGTCCGGGGTACTGGGCGATTGATCTGGCGCATGGCGCGAGGGGCGACCATATGCGACCAAGGCGGAACCGGGGAGGTCCGGCCATGTTGACCATCTTCACCCGACGCCGAGCATCGCCGATACGGACCGACTGGGCCGAGCGGCTGGGGCCCATGATGGCCGCCGTGGGGGCCCGCTACGACGGCCCGACGGGCCTGCCGGGTCCGGCCCTGGCGGAGGAGATGCGGCGGGCGGTGCGGCGCTGCGCCGCCTGTGACGACGCCTCGCGCTGCACCGAATGGCTCGCCGCGGGTGCGCCGGACGAGGCTTGGCGCGACTTCTGCCCCAACGCGGCCCTGCTCGAAAGTCTCGGACGCTGAAGCCGCGCCCCGGCCATGGGTCGCGCGCCGCGGTCGTCGCTGGTAGAACGCCGCCATGACCGAAAGCCATATCGTTCAGGACCAGAGTGCCGTGATCGACTTCCTTCTCGATCCGGCGAGCCATGCCGGCGGGGATGTGGAGCCCGAGCGGATCGACACCCACGGCGCCGTCGTCGTGCTGGCGGGCGACTACGCCTTCAAGCTCAAGCGCGCCGTCGACTACCCCTACATGGACCTCTCTACCCTCGCCAGGCGGGAGCGCGCCTGCCACGCCGAGATCGCCCTGAACCGCCGCACCGCGCCGGACACCTATCTCGAGGCCCGGCCGATCGTCCACCGGGACGGCGACCACGCCTGGGGGGATCCGGCCTCGGAAGCGGATCGGGCGGCGGCGGCGGACTGGGTCGTCGTGATGCGCCGGTTCGACCAGGACCGGCTGCTCGACCGCTTGGCGGACCGCGGCGCGCTGACGCCGGAGATCTGCGAGGCGCTCGCGGTCGAGGTCGCCGGGCTGCACGCCGTAGCGGAGCCCCATGTCGAGGCGACGCCGAAGGCGATGCAATGGGTGGTCGAGGAGAACCTGGAGGAGTTCGGCGAGAACCCGGACCTGTTTGCGCCGGACCTGGTCGCCCGACTGGGCGAGCGGGCGGAATCCGCGCTCGCCCGCGGCTGGCCGCTGATGGAGCGGCGCTGCCGGGAAGGACGGGTGCGGCGGTGCCACGGCGACCTGCATCTGCGCAACGTGGTCATGATCGACCACCGGCCGACGATCTTCGACGCGATCGAATTCAACGATCGGCTGGCGACCGTCGACGTGCTCTACGATCTCGCGTTCCTGCTGATGGACCTGGACCACCGCGACCTGCGCGGCCACGGCAACCGGGTCCTCAACCGGTATCTGGAGGAATCCGGCGACCTGGAGGGACTGGCGCTCCTGCCCCTCTTCCTGTCGACCCGGGCAGCGGTGCGAGCCAAGGTCTCCGCGTCGATCGCCGCCACGGTTTCTGATCCGGACGATCGGGAGGCCCACCGGTCGGAAGCGCGCGCCTACCTCGCCATGGCGCTCGACTATTTCGAGCCCGCGCCGCCGCGTCTGGTGGCGATCGGCGGCCTGTCGGGCACCGGGAAGACCACCGTCGCCCGTGGCGTGGCGCCGTCCCTGGGCGCGTCGCCCGGAGCGGTGGTGCTGCGTTCCGACGTCATCCGCAAGCAGCTGCATGGAACACCCCGCACCGAACCGTTGCCCGAGAGCGCCTACGGCCCCGGCACGTCGGAGGAGGTCTATCGCGACATCGCCCGCCGCGCAGCCGCGGTGCTGTCCGCCGGCCATGCCGCCGTCGCCGATGCGGTCTATGCCCGGCCGGAGGAGCGCGAGGCGATCGCGGCCGTGGCGGCCGAGGCCGGCGTGCCGTTCGACGGCATCTGGCTGGAGGCGCCTGTCCCGGTCCTGGCCGAGCGGGTCGGCAGGCGGACGGGCGACGCGTCGGACGCGGACCGGGCGGTGGTCGAGAAGCAGGCCGGTTATGACCTGGGTCGGCTCGACTGGCACCGGGTCGACGCCTCGGGCGGGCCCGACGACAGCGCCGACGGCGCCTGGGTCGTCCTGTCTGGCGAGGCGGCGGCGGATCCGGCCTGACCCGCTGGGGGCCCCGGCTGGACCGCCTCCGGCGAAACCCTCCGGAATCCCGTTGATCCAGGTCAATGAGAGGGTTTTTCCTCCCGCCCTACGATGGCGCCAACAGCACGGCTCGGGCCGGCAGGCGCCGAACCCGGCCACCCGTTCCCCGGAGGATCGCTCCCTTGACCATCAAGACAATCCTTACCCCCGTGTCGGGGCTGGATCAGGACGAAGCCGCGCTCGCCACTGCCTTCACGGTGGCGGAGTCGTTCGGCGCCCATGTCGAGGTGCTGTTCGCCGAGGCCAGCGCGGCGGAGGCCGTGCCGATGGTCGGCGAGGGGGTGTCCTCGACCGTCATCGAACAGCTGATGCGCGCCGCGGAGAAGGAGGTCGCCCGCCGCAAGGAGGAGGCGCGCCGGGTCTATGCCGACCAGCGCGACCGCGCCGGTCTGACCGAGCACGACACTCCGCCCGGTCCGGGCGGCGCCACCGTCGCCTGGCGCGACGCCCAGGGCCGCGAGGACGAGGTGGTCGCCCGCGCCGGCCGGCTGGCCGACCTGGTGGTGCTGGGCCATCCCGGCGACATCGAGGACGTGCAGCCGACCCTGACGCTCGAGGCCGCGCTGATGAACGGCGCCCGGCCGATCCTGCTCGCGCCGCGGGTGGCGCCGTCGACCGTCGGCCGTGCCGTCGCGATCGCCTGGAATGGCGGCGTCGAGGGCGCGCGGGCGGTCAATGGCGCGCTGCCCTTCCTGGAGAAGGCGGAGACCGTCCACGTCCTGACCTGCGAGACCTCGCGCACCGATCCCGAGGTGGCGCGCGGGCTGGTCGACTACCTCGCCTGGCACGGCATCGACGCGAAGGCGACGCCGCTGCAGCCGGGCGACGCGGATGTGGGGGCGGTGCTGCTGGAAACCGCCGCGGATTTCGGCTGCGACATGATGGTGATGGGGGGTTACAGCCACAGCCGGGTCAGGGAGATGATCTTCGGCGGCGTGACCCGGTTCGTGCTGGCCCATGCCGCCCTGCCGGTCCTGATGGCCCACTGAGCCGGCGTGCCGGTCCCGGCCGCGGAAAGGACAGCCGATGCTCAGTTATGAGGATATCGTCTCGCTCAGCGAGTTGACCGAGGAGGAGATCGACGCCATCGCCGAGCACGAGCACCTGCCGGAGGTCATAGCGGCGGAACTGGGTGCCTATCTGGTCGAGACCCCGGCCGGGGAGAAGCGGATCAGCCGGATGATCCGCGATGACATCGCCCACGCCAAGGCGCGCGGCGACCACGCCCACGCCGCCCGCCTGCGCCTCGTCCTGAAGCATTTCCTCGAACACCACCACGGTACCGGCCGCGCCTGATCCGGGTCGGCCCCACCTCCGACGCGAAGGAATCCCCGTCGCCATGGCGCTCAAGCGCATCCGCCTGGAACTCGCCCGCACCCCCGACCATCCGAACGGCTCGTCCGAGATGGGCTACGAGTTCGTCGCCCCGATCGACGATTCCGGCCAGTTCGATGCCGAAGAATGGAAGCGGCACAGGAAGGACTGCACGGTCCGCCGCTTCTGGCCGCAGGAGGACGACGAGATCGGTCGGCTCATCCATACCGGGCGGCGCTGGGCGTTCCACTACGACGGCATGGAGCCGGAGGACGACGAGCCGATCTTCGCCTTCGACCGGCACACGGTGAAGGAAGGCGAATACATCTCGATCACCGAGCACGACGGCGTGCAGCGCCCGTTCAAGGTGGTCAGCGTGCGGTAGTGCGCGGCTCGGGGTGTTGACCTTTCCCTGTCATGCCCGCGAAGACGGGCACCTCCCGGGCAGACGCACTCCCGCCGCGGCCCGCGCCGACCTTCCCCTGATCACTCCACCCGCCGCCAGTCCTCGACCCACAGGGTCGAAGGCGCCTGATGGCCAGTGGGGGTGACGCCCTCCAGCCACGACGGCAGGATATAGGGGCTGGCGCGGAAGTAGAGCGGCAGCACCGGCAGTTCCTCGGCATAGATCGCCTGGATCCAGCGCCACAGCTCCGCCCGCCGCTGCCGGTCCAACTCGACCTCGGTCGCCTCGATCAGCGCGTCCATCGCGGCATTCGAGAAGCCGGTGTAGTTCTGGCCCGCCCAGTTGTTGTCCTCGGTCGGGATGTGGTCGGTGTGCAGCGTGGTGCGCGGCACGTTCTCCGGGCTCGACACCCAGGCGAACATCGCCATCGCCGGGAACCGCCGCTCCGACACCGTCTGGCCGAAGAAGGTGCGGGCGTCCTCGTTGTCGATGGCGATCCGGACCCCGACCTCCGCCCACTGCGCCTGGAGAACCTGCTGGACCAGTTCCCGGCTGCGGTTGCCGGCGGTGGTCATCAGGGTGAACTCGAGCGCGCGGCCCTCGGCATCCGTCCGGACCCCGTCGACGATCCGGTCGAAGCCCGCCGCCTCGAACAGCGCGACCGCCCGATCCGGGTCGCGGGTGTAGGTCTTGATCCCGTCGTCGTGCACCCAGTCGAGCGGGGAGACGCTGGTGTGCGCCACCGGCTGGCGCCCGGCGAACAGCTGGTCGGACAGCGCCTGCCGATCGAGCGCCCAGAGCAGCCCCTGGCGCACCCGCCGGTCCGCGAGGACGGGGTTCGACAGGTTGAGGTCGATGTGCTCGTAGATCAGCCCCGGCCGATAGGCGATCTGCCAGTCCTCGCCATGCCGTTGCTCGAACGCCAGCGCCTGGTCCAGCGTGAGGCCCAGCTCCCCCGCGATCATGTCGACCGTGCCGGACAGCAGGTTGGCCTCCAGCGCCGCCGTGTTCTCCACCGTGCGCACCACCACCCGGTCGAAGGCGGGCGGGGCGCCCCACCAGGCGGGGTTCGGCTCCAGCACCACATAGGCGCCGATCTCCACCTCCGCCGGCCGATAGGGGCCGAACCAAAGGCCGGGGTTGGTCGGGTTGGCGGCGTAGAGCGTCCGGTCGCGATAGGCCTCCGGCGCCGCCTCGAACACCGGCCGCTCCAGGTGCGCCGGCAGCGGGCGCAGGTCGTTGATGGCGTTGTAGGTGAAGGTGACCCTGTCGAAATGCGCCGTGAACGTCTTCTCGTCCAGGATGTCGAGGGCGTAGAGCGAGCGGTAGAGTTCCAGGTTGGCGAAGGGCGAGGCGTCGGAGCGCCCGACCTCCCAGGCGAACGCGACATCGGCCGTGGTGAGCGGCGTGCCGTCGCCCCAGGCCGCATCGGGCTGAAGCGTATAGGTGACGGCGATGCCGTCCTCCCCCTCCGGCGTCGTCTCCAGGACCGCACCGCCGTTCTCCAGCGTCGGCAGCTCGACGCACAGGAAGCACGCCAGCTCCCAGTCCGGGCCGTAGGCGGTGATCGGCCGTCGCGCCATCCCGTTGATGTAGCTGGCCGCGACCGACGGTTCGATCGACGGGTGCAGCGTCGCGGCGAACTGGGAGACGCCGACGGTCAGCGTCCCGGCGCCACCGGCCTCTTGGGCCCGCGCGGTGGGCAGGGTGAGAACCAGCGCGGCCAAGAGGGCCGGAACGGCGCGGACGATGCGGCGAAGGGGCATGACGGCGGCTCCGCTCTCCTTGGGGGCCGTCAGTGTGCGGCGTCGCCGAGGGCGCTTCAAGTCTCCCTCCCGGTCGCGCGCCTCCCGGCGGATTTGCCGCCCGGGACCACAACTTCGGCGAGGCGACTCCCACCGCTCCCCGTCCGGCTGTGCCCGGCAGCCCCCATCTCCGGATAGGGCGAGACGCTAGTCGTTCGAATCTGACGCTTCGAACGACCAGATGCCTTGTCGATGGATCAACTTATCGAGCCATTTGAATGGCTTGTGTTGTAGCCTCCGGTCAGGTTCGGGGGAATTCAAATGTCTCGGTTGATCCACTAGGCGAAAACCACCTGATAGAGCATCCCCGGACCGGCCTCCAGCGGGTCGCTGGGCATTGGCGCGACCGGGGTCACGAGCATCATCGGCATCACCCCGAGCCTGTGATGGATCATGTCGTAGGTGGCGTTCTGCAGCACCGGCTGCGGCGGCCCCTTGAACAGCAGGCCGAACGACAGTTGCCGCGCGATCGGCAATTCGTAGCCCGGCGCCACCTTGATCAGCTTCATCGGCAGCTCGTGGCCCTGCACCCGGAAGCGGAAGGTGTCGCCGACCAGCCCGGTGAACTGGTTGACCGTGAGGTAGCGAAGGTCCATGCGGTCGGGTCCGGTTTCGGGGCGAAGGAAGAGGGATCCGGCGCGGCGGCCGGACGACCGCCGCGCCGGGCCGCCGGCGTCAGTTGCGCGACGGGAAGATGCCCTGGATCGCGATGATCCAGCTGATCACCTGGATCGGCTGCACAATCGAGAAGGGCTGGCTGCCGCCGGCGTTGCCGACCGCGACCGTCCCGGAAACGGCGGCAGGCTGGAGCGTCGTGTCAGCGTCGGAAGCGTCCGCATAGGCCAGCGCCAGCGTGTTCACCGGTCCGCTCGCGACGCGCGGTGCGGCGAAGATCTCGTTGCCGCTGGGCGTCCCCGTCGTACCGTCGGCGGAAGATGCGGACAAGATCGCTGCGGCGTTCTGGAGAACCGCCGCGTGGGTGTGAACCGGCATCTCCAGCTGCGTCAGCGTCTGGTTTTCCGATCCGGCCCTGGCGCCGAGGGGCCAGAAGCTTGTCCCCGGGCTCTGCCCCGCGCCGATCGGCACGCGCGCGCGCAGGTCGGGAAGGGCGAAGGTCGAGCGCCCATCCCCGCCATAGGTCGTGCCGAGCAGGCTGAACAGCGCGGTGTTCGCACTGATCGCGAGCAACTGACCCTGGCACAGTGCCCAGCTCCGCGGCGCCCAGTTCGGCCCCCAGCCCATGATCGAAGCCATCAGTTGATCCATGGTACTCAGTCTCCTTCGACCGTGTTGTCGAATTGCCGCGCTGCCGACCGAGGCCGGCGATGGCGGGTCAGTTGCGTGAGGGGTAGGTGCCGTAGATCGCGAAGATCCAGTGGATCGCCTGCACCGGCTGGACGACGCTGAACGACTGGCTGCCGCCCGCATTCGAGAAAACGGTAGTACCGATCACGGCACCGCCTTGGAGGGTGGTGTCCGCGTCGCCAGCATCCGCATAGGCGAGTGCCAGAGTGTTGAGCGCTCCGGCATTCACCCTGGGGGCAGCGAAAACTTCGTTCCCGCTCGGCGTCCCAGTGGTTCCATCGTTGGAGGACGCGGCCAGCGGCATGGTCGCATTTTCCAGCTGTGCCGAATGGTTGTGCACCGGGAGGCTCAACTGGGTCAGGACCTCGTCCTCGCTTCCCACCCTTGCCCCGATCGGCCAGAAGGAGGTGCCGGGGGATTGGCCGAAGCCGACCGGCCCGCGGCCCCTGAGGTCCGGCAAGGCAAAGGTGGTGCGGCCGTCACCGCCGTAGATCGTGCCGATCAGGCTGAACAGGGCATCGTTCGAACTGATCGCCAGCAACTGGCCGTGGCAGAACGCCCAGCCGCGCGGGGAGAAGGTGGCCCCCCACCCCATGATCGTAGCCAGTGTCTGTTCCATCGCGTCTCCTTTCCGTCGGAGCGCCGCCCCGCCCGTGACGGATCGTGCGCCGCACCCCGTCCGCCTGCTCAACGCGTGGATCGATCGGGGCATCAAGCTATGAGGGTATCAGCCAGTTCATTGCCACGAATCAGCCGATTAGATGTTAGGAATACAACCATGTTTTCCCGCCTGCTGAAAGTGAATTTTGATCTGGAAACGCCCGCAGAGGGGGTGGATTCTTGACCGGCCCATCGATATTCACGCATGACGGTGACCTGCGCTCGATACGGGGCACCCGTTGTTTCAACTCTTCAGGGCCGATGTAGGCGACCGCGACTGCACAAGGACGCTGATCGACAGCAAGCCGCGACGATATGAGTGCAGGGGGCCGGGGTCGGCGGGCCGGGGTCGGCGTCGCCGATTCGACGCCGGGCGGCGGGAAATCGACCATCACCGGAAGCGGGCCGTCCTGGCGGTCGAGCCTCGCCTCCCAAGCCCCGCCCCCCAGACCACCGACCGCCGATCGGACCCTCCTGGCACGCGCCTGCCCGCGGCATGATGCACTATCCCTCGAGGTCAGGGTGTACGCAGGCCGTCCCCGGCTACTTCAACCTCCGGCATCGCCGCGCCCATCCATCTCCGGGATGGTCCGCTTCGCAGCGATCAGGAATTCCCGGTTGCCCTCGGGACCGAGGATCGGACTGTCGGTGAGGCCGAGGACATGCCAGCCCGGCAGGCCGTCGAGCCAGCTCCGAACCCGGCCGCAAACCTGCGCATGCACCGCCGGGTCGCGCACCACGCCACCCTTGCCGACGGCCTCGCGCCCGGCCTCGAACTGCGGCTTGATGAGCGCCACCAGCCGCGCCCCGGGCGCCGCAAGCGCCAGCGCCGCGGCCAGGACCTTCTCGAGCGAGATGAAGCTGGCGTCGCAGACGATCAGGTCGACCGGCTCCGGCACCTGAGCGTGTGTGAGATGGCGGGCATTGGTGCGCTCCAGCACCATGACCCGGTCGTCCGCCCGCAGCGTCCAGGCAAGCTGCCCGTGGCCGACATCGACCGCGTAGACCTTGGCTGCGCCGCGGGCCAGAAGGACGTCGGTGAAACCGCCGGTCGATGCGCCCACGTCCAGGCAGACCGCGCCCGCCGGATCGATGCCGAAGGCGTCCAGGCCCTTTTCGAGCTTCAGACCGCCGCGGCTGACCCAGGGGTGCTCCTGTCCCTTGACGGTCAGCGGCACGTCGTCGGCGATCGGCTGGCCGGCCTTGTCGACCCGCCGGTCGGCCGCCGGCCCGGCGAACACCTTGCCCGCCAGGATCAAGGCCTGCGCCCTGGCCCGGCTCTCCACAAGCCCGCGCGCCACCAGCGCCTGGTCGGCGCGCTGCCTGTTCGGTTTGGACGGGGGCATGGGCGGCGTCTGCTCGGTTCGTTCGGATACGGTCGACCACAGTGTCACGGAGACGCAGAGGCACAAGGACACGAAATTCATGAGGATCTGCCACGGCCGAAGCCTGCCGATCATCCGCCGCCGACGGCGGCAACAAAGAAGACCCTGCGCCTCCGTGTCTCTGTGGTTTCCCCCCTCTTTATTCCGCCGCCTGCGCCCCGGCCCGGACCGGGGTTCCGGGCCAGGCTTGCAGCGCCTCGGGCTTCGGGCCGCCGGTGGCCCAGTCGAGCAGTTCGACCGTGTGGACGATCGGCAGGGCGGTGCCGCTGGCGATCTGGGTCATGCAGCCGATATTGCCGGTGGCGATCGCATCCGGGGCGGTGCGCTCGATGTTCTCCACCTTGCGCGCCTTCAGCCGCCCGGCGATCTCCGGCTGGAGCAGGTTGTAGGTGCCGGCCGAGCCGCAGCAGATATGGCCCTCGGGCACGTCCTTCACCACGAACCCGGCGCGCTGCAGCAGCTGCTTGGGTTGCATGCGGATCTGCTGGCCGTGCTGCATCGAGCACGCGCTGTGGTAGGCTATGGTCTGACCGGTTTCCACCATCGGGCGGTCGAGGCCGAGCTCGGCCATCAACTCGGTCACGTCGCGCGCCAGTCCGGCCACCGCGGCGGCCTTCTCCGCGTAGTTCGGGTCGGTGCGGAGCATGAAGCCGTAGTCCTTGACCGTGGTGCCGCAGCCCGAGGTGTTGATCACGAGCGCATCCAGGCCGGGGCCGCCGCCGTCCTCTGTCCAGGCCCACCAGGCGTCGACATTGGCCCGGGCGAAGGCCAGCGCCGGCTCCTCCATCCCCATGTGGTGGGTCAGCGCGCCGCAGCAGCCGGCGCCGTCGGCGACCACCACCTCGACGCCATGGCGGGTCAGCAGCCGCACCGTCGCCTCGTTGATCGCGGGGTCCAGCACCTGCTGGGCGCAGCCGTTGAGCAGGGCGACCCGCGCCTCCGGCTTGCCGTCGCGCCGCCGGCTCTCGGCCGGGATCACCTGGGGCCGGTCGACCCAGCTGGCCGAGGCGAGGCGCTTCGGCGCCATGCCGATCATGCCTTTCAGCCGGCCGGGGAAGAGGCGGGCGAACGGCCGTGCCGCCCACGCCCCCATCAGCGCGACGCGGAACCGGCCGGGGTGCGGCAGCACCGTCGCCAGCAGCCGGCGCAGCATCCGGTCCGGCCAGGGACGGGTGTAGGTCTCCTCGATATGCTTCCGGCCATGGTCGACCAGATGCATGTAGTGCACGCCCGAGGGGCAGGTGGTCATGCAGGAGAGGCAGCTCAGGCAGCGGTCGATGTGCTTGACCACCTTCTCGTTGGCCGGCTTGTCGTTCTCCAGCATGTCCTTCATCAGGTAGATGCGGCCGCGCGGGCTGTCGAGCTCGTCGCCCAGCAGCACGTAGGTCGGGCAGGTGGCTAGGCAGAAGCCGCAATGGACGCAGGTGCGCAGGATCTTTTCCGATTCGGCCGTGTCGGGGTCGGCCAGCTGGGCCAGCGTGAAATTGGTCTGCATGTCGCCTGCTCTCTCCCGCCCGCGGCGCCGAGGGCGCCCCACGGTCGGCCGCGTTGGGCGAGTATGGGCAAGTGGTAATACCAATTCAAGGGCGGGGTAACGGAGGACATCGGCTTCCCTGACGTTGTCGGCGATGCGGCCCGCGGCTGACGGCATGACGTCGCATGGTGCTGGGATGACGATTGCCTGCCGGAGATGGCGATGACGACCCTGCTCCCGATGAACGCGCAGGCCGGCAGCGGTGGCCGCCGGGCCTTCACCCCCTCGTGACCCGATGTCAGAAGAACGAAGCGGTCGGCCGTGGCAGAGTCGCGGCATGAAATGCCATCTCGCCAAACTCCTGGTCCCGCTGGCGATTGCGCTCGGCGCGGCCGGAGGCGCTGCCGTCGCGCAGGACCAGCGGGTGCCGACCAGCTGGCCGGCCGAATGGCCGGAGACGGACTTCTCGCGGGCGTCGGTTCCGTTCGACCGGATCATGTCGGGCGGACCGCCGAAGGACGGCATTCCATCGATCGACGATCCACAGTTCGTGCCCGTCGAGGAGGTCACCGGCGACGCCCCCGGCGCCCTGGCGCCGACCGAGCCACTGATGAGTCTGGTCGTGGACGGGGAGGCGCGGGCCTATCCGCTGCGCGTCCTGATGTGGCACGAGATCGTCAACGACAGCATCGCGGGCATCCCGGTGGCGGTGACCTATTGCCCCTTGTGCAACTCCGGCATCGTCTTCGATCGGCGGTTCGAGGGGCCCGGGGGCGAGACGATCGCGCCGGAGTTCGGCACCACCGGCAAGCTGCGCAACTCGGACCTGATCATGTACGACCGGGCGACCGAGAGCTGGTGGCAGCAGTATTCCGGCGATGCGATCGTCGGCACGATGCTCGGGACGGAACTGGAGCGCATTCCCTCGCGGTTGGAGAGCGTCGAAAGGTTCGCCGAGCGCCATCCCGACGGCGTGGTGCTGGTGCCGTCGCAGCCCGGCGCCCGCCCCTATGGCGCTAACCCCTACGAAGGCTACGATCGCGCGCCGCGACCGTTTCTGTTCACCGGCAGCTATGACGGGCCGGGCGGGCCACTCATGCGCGTGGTGGCGGTGGACGGCGAGGCGTGGAGCCTGCCCCTGCTGCGCGCCCGCGGCCGGATCGAGACCGACGACGGCCTGGTCCTGACCTGGACCGAAGGCCAGAACAGCGCCCTCGATACCCGCGAGATCGCCCGCGGTCGGGACGTGGGCAACGTCGTCGTCGAGCGGCGGGAGGACGGCGGCCTCGTCGATGCGCTGCACGACATCCCATTCGCGTTCGCCTTCCGGGCGTTCCACCCGGAGGGGGCGATCCATCACGAAGAGCCGTAGGGTTCGTCAACGGTCCGACATGCCCGCCGCCTCGAGCTCCGTGGCCGCGGCAGGGATGTCGAACCGCCGCTGCGCCCCGGTTCGAGCCTCTACGCGCGCGGATCCAGGCGAATCAGCGTCTGCTGCCCGCTGGCCACCAGCGTGCGGCGACCCTCCGTCTCGGCGTGGACCTTGAGGTCGCAGACGGTCAGGGTCCGGCCGGCCCGGATCACCTCTCCGATCGCGACCAGCCGCTCGCCTTGGGCCGGCGCGGTAAGGTTGACCTTGAATTCCACGGTCAGCACCTCGCTCGCCGCCGGGAACAGGGTATATCCGGCGTAGCCGCCGGCGCTGTCGGCGATCGCGCTGGTGGCGCCGGCGTGGAAATAGCCATGCTGCTGGGTCAGCTCTGGCCGCCAGGGCAGGGCGATCGCCACCCGGCCCGGCTGCAGTTCGACCAGCGCCGCCCCAAGATGCGCCATCAGGCCCTGCCGCTCGAAGCTGGCCCGGACCCGCTGCTGCCAGTCCGGATCGGCCGGCCGAGAGGCGGCGCCGTCGCCCGTCGAAGAAGAGACATCGGTAGTCATTCGGCTTTCCTCCTTGAGGAGCACGGTGGCGGCCGAGCATCTGGCCCAGTATGGCGGAGTGCGTCGGTGGCTTGAGGCATGAGAAAATCTCAACCGACCTGAAAGGAATTGTCGTTTGTCAACGGTCGGCCCGCTGCCGATCTTGGGTACCGGACCCCATCTCAGGGCCGATCGGCCCACCCCAGGATTTGCATTCCATGACGCCCGACGACTGCAGCCTGCTCGCCGCTGCCGAGGCCGGCCCGGCCGACCTTACCGCCCGGATCGTCCAGGTCGACGCCTTCACCGACGGTCAGCGGCCGTTCAGCGGCAATCCGGCCGCCGTGGTGCCGCTCGACGCCTTCCCGTCCGACGCGCTGATGCAGGCGATCGCGGCGGAGAACAACCTGTCGGAGACGGCCTTCGTGGTGCCCGATTCCGGTCCGGAGGGGGAGGGCGACTGGCGCCTGCGCTGGTTCACCCCGGCGGTCGAGGTCGACCTGTGCGGCCACGCCACGCTGGCGGCCGGCTATGTGGTGATGACCCGACTGCAGCCGGGGCGCCGCGCGGTGCGGTTCCACACCGCCTCCGGCCCTCTGGTGGTCACGCGCCACGGCGGCAAGGCGGTGCGCGACGAGGAGGACGACGATACCTTCACCCTCGACCTGCCCGCCCGGCCGCCGGGTCCGGCGTTGGGGGACGACGCGCGCGCACGGATCGCGACGGCGATCGGCGCTCCCGTCGAGGAGGCGCATGACGGCCGCAAATGGCTGGCGGTGGTGGCCGACGAGGCGACGGTGCGCGGGCTCGTGCCCGACATGGCGGCGATCGGCGCCCTGCCCTCGGACGGGATGATCGTCACCGCGCGGGGCGAGACGGCGGATGTCGTCAGCCGCTATTTCAATCCCGGCGCGGGCGTTCCGGAGGATCCGGTGACCGGGTCGGCCCACACGGTCCTGACGCCGTTCTGGGCGGAACGGCTGGGCCGGCCTCGACTGGTCGCCCGCCAACTCTCGCGCCGCGGCGGTCGCCTCGGCTGCGCGCTGGAGAACGGCCGCGTCCACCTGACCGGCCGTGTCGTGCCCTATCTCGACGGGCGGATCCGGGTACCGGAGGAGGTCTGAAGAGCTATCGCCGCAGCCCCGGCCACTCGGCGATCGGGGTGGCCGCGGTGACGCGGTGCATGCCGCCTTCCTCGAAGCGGCGGAAGGCGGCGTCGGCCTCGTCGGTGAAGTCCATGCCCGGCGCCACGACCGGGGAGGTGCAGTCCTCGATCAGATGCACCTTGCCGGCCAGCGCAGGATCGACCTTGCGCAGGTCGTCCAGCAGGTCCTCGACCGTCCACGCGACGCAGTGGCTCTTCGCCTGGCCGGTGACGGCGACCACGTCGTAATCGCGGACATAGTCCAGGATCACCCGGCTGTGCCTGGCGATCCGTCCGCCGTCCGGGCCGGTCTCGACCTCCGGACCCAGCGCCGAGTAGTTCTCGGTCAGCGGATTGCGGCCCTTGACCTGCAGGTCGCACTGGGACGACCGGGCCATGGTGTGAAAGAACGCCGCCTCCTCGACCGCCGGGACGAGCGCGTTGCCAATCCCGCCCAGCATGGCGTGATAGGGCCAGACGGTCATCGCCAGCTTGCCGCTTTCGGCCAGCTGCGCGGTGTAGTGCTCCAGATGCCGCTGACCATAGTCCGGCGTGATCCCCAGAGAGGGCGCCACGCGCGGGTTGAACCGCCACGTGCCCGACCGGACGTCGTCGACCGAGACCTGGGTGTAGGGCGCCGGGTGGTTGCCGTCCGCGTCGATCAGGAACACCGCGTGGAACACCTGCATCGCCTGATGGGTGTCGAGCGTCGTCACGATCCGGCTGACGATGCCGAGGTTGCGGTAGATGAAGTCGACCAGGCGCCGGTTGTCCTCGACCGCCGCGCTGCCGCTGCGCCCGCCGACATAGAGCTCGTGGTCCGGGATGCAGAAGGTGTTCTGCACGTCGATCAGCACCAGAGCGACCTTGACCGCGTCGTCGATGGCCGGAGTCACCCCGTGCTCGCGCGCCCAGGCCTCCGCCTCGCGGGCCCGATCCTCGTAGGGGACCCGCCACACCTCGCCGACCCGATCGGGCACGACATGCGGCGGCACGGGCAGTTCGCCGAACAGCGTCGGATTGGCCATGAGGATCGGACCTCCGGTAGCGGGAACCAAACGGGATGCAGGATGCGCCCAGCCGGCCGGGGGCGGCCGCTCAGTGCCCCGACTGGCTGAAATCCGGCGCGGGGAGCCCGCTTTTCTGAAGTTGGTCCGCGATCTGCGCCTTCAACCGGTCCAGCCCTTCCTCGGTCTGGCTCTCGGCGCGGGCGACCAGAACGTCCTGGGTGTTCGACGCGCGCAGCAGCCACCAGCCGTCGCCGGTGGTGACCCGCACGCCGTCGATGTCGTTGACGTCGGAGCCGGGGTCGGCGGCAAGCCGCTGCTTGACCTCGTCGATCACCGCGAACTTCCGGCTCTCGTCGACCTGGAAGCGCACCTCCGGCGTGTTGAGGACCGGCGGCAGCCGGTCGCGGAGCGCCGACAGCGGCTCCGGCGACCGGGCAACGATCGCCATCAGCTTGATGCCGCAGTAGAGCGCATCGTCGAAGCCGTAGTTGTCCTTGAAGAAGATGTGGCCGGACATCTCGCCGGCCAGCGGCGCGCCCATTTCCGCCATCTTCGCCTTGATCAGCGAATGGCCAGTCTTCCACATCACCGGGTTGCCGCCCAGGCGGGCGATCTCGTCGTAGAGGGTCTGGCTCGCCTTGACGTCGGCGATCACCGTGGCGCCCGGATGGTCCTTCAGCACGTCCGAGGCATAGACCGCCACCAACTGGTCGCCCCAGATGATCCGCGCCTGCTCGTCGATCGCGCCGATCCGGTCGCCGTCGCCGTCGAAGGCGATGCCGAGGTCGCAGCCGTTGTCGAGCACCGCCTTCTGCAGGTCGACCAGGTTCTCCGGTATGGTCGGATCCGGGTGGTGGTTGGGGAAGGTGCCGTCGATCTCGTCATAGAGCAGGATGTGCTTGCCGGGCAGCTTCGCCGTTACCCGTCGCAGCGCCTCGCCGGACGACCCGTTGCCGGAGTCCCAGGCGACGGTCAGGTCGCGGCCGTCGCCGTCGAACGCGGCGACCAGCCGGTCGACGTAGTCGTCCATCACCTCGAGATGCTTGGCCGAGCCGTTGCCGGAATGCCAGGCGCCGTCGCCGGCGATGCGGCCGATCTCCTGGATGTCCTCGCCATAGATCGGTCCGCTGTCGGTCAGCATCTTGATGCCGTTGTATTCTGGCGGATTGTGCGAGCCGGTGATCTGGACACCGGCGTCGGCGCCCAGATGCTTGACCGAGAAATACAGCATCGGCGTCGGGCCGAGCCCGACGCGGAACACGATCATCCCCGCCGCGGTCAACCCGTCGACCATGGCCTCCTCCAGCATCGGGGAGGAGGCGCGGCCGTCATAGCCGACGCAGACCCGGGTACCGTCCTGGCGCGAGACCATGGTGCCGAAGGCCCGGCCCACCGCCCGGGCATCGTCGGCATTCAGGGTTTTGCCAACGATGCCGCGAATGTCGTATTCGCGAAGGATCGTCGGGTCGAAGCGATAGGCGTCGGTCATCGTCAGTCCTTGCAAACGGGTCTGCGGCCAAAGCGGCGGGTCGCCGATCGGAAAGAGTACCGGCCTCAGTCGTCGCCGCCCAGCGCCGCCTCCGGCATGGCGACACCGGCGCCGGTGCCGGCACCGACCGTCGGGCGCCCGATCGAGTGGTATTCGAACCCGGCCTCCAGCATCTCATGGGGCTTGTAGATGTTTCGGAGGTCGACCATCAAGGGTCGCGTGAGCAGGTCGCGCACGCGGTCGAGGTCGAGCGCCCGGAATTCGTTCCATTCCGTCAGGATCGCGACGCAGTCGGCACCGTCCATCGCCTCGTAGGCGTTCTTGGCGAAGTCCAGCCCGTCCATCAGCTTGCCGGCCTCGGTCATGCCGACGGGATCATAGGCGACCACCCGCGCGCCCTGCTGGACCAGATGGGGCACGATCACCAGGCTGGGGGAATCGCGCATGTCGTCCGTGTTCGGCTTGAAGGTCAGGCCCAGGATCGCGACCGTCTTGCCGGCGACCGAGCCGCCGCAGGCCTCCACGATCCGTTCCGCCATCTGCTTCTTGCGGCTGTCGTTGATCTCGATGACCGCCTCGATCAGCTTCTGCGGCGCGCCCAGCTGGTGCGCCGAGCGGGCGAAGGCCAGGGTGTCCTTCGGGAAGCACGAGCCGCCGTACCCCGGTCCCGGGTGCAGGAACTTGCGCCCGATGCGGCCGTCCAGCCCGATCGCCCGGGCCACGTCGTGGACGTTGCCGTCGGCCCGCTCGCACAAATCGGCGACCTGGTTGATGAAGGTGATCTTCATCGCCAGGAAGCTGTTGGCGGCGTACTTGATGATCTCCGCCGTTTCCAGCGAGGTCTCCACGATCGGCGTCTCGATCAGGTAGAGCGGGCGGTAGAGCTTTCGCACCACCTCCGCCGCCCGGTCGGAGCCGGTGCCGATCACCACCCGATCGGGGCGCATGAAGTCGTTGATCGCCGAGCCCTCGCGCAGGAACTCCGGGTTGGAGGCGACGTCGAAATCGGCGTCGGGGCGCGTCTGCCGGATGATCCGCTCGACCTCCCGGCCGGTGCCGACCGGCACCGTCGACTTGGTGACCACGACCGTGTACCCGGTCATGGCGCGGGCAATCTCCTCCGCGGCGGCGAAGACGAAGGACATGTCGGCATGCCCGTCGCCCCGGCGCGAGGGCGTGCCAACCGCGATGAACACGGCGTCGGCGCCGTCGACCGCCGCGGCCAGGTCGGTCGTGAAGGTCAGCCGGCCCGCGCGCGCGTTCTTGGCGACCAGATCGCTCAGCCCCGGCTCGTAGATCGGGATGTCGCCGCCGTTCAGCCGGTCGATCTTGCCGCCGTCCTTGTCGACGCAGACCACGTCGACGCCGAACTCCGAAAAGCACGCCCCGGAGACGAGGCCGACATATCCGGTACCGATCATTGCGATGCGCACGGCGACGCACTCCTCTTGATGAAAAAGGGCGGGGCGTGGCGGCCCCGGCCCGACGATCCGAAGGTCAGTCGTCCAGCAGCGCGCGGGCGGCGGCGCGGACCTTGTCGGCCATGTCCGGCCGGCGCAGGGCCGCCGCGAGGTTGGCGATCACGAAGCCCGCCTTGTCGCCGCAGTCGTATCGGTCGCCCACGAACCGGACCGCGTGGAACGGCTGGTTGCCGATCAGCCGGGCCATCGCGTCTGTCAGCTGGATCTCGCCTCCGGCGCCGGTCTCGAACTTCTCCAGCCAGTCGAAGATCTCCGGCTGCAGGATGTAGCGGCCGACCACCGACAGGTTGGACGGCGCGTCCTCCGGCTTCGGCTTCTCGACCATGCCCGTGACCTCGGCGGTCTTGCCGTCGTCGTGCCCGGTTTCGAGGATGCCGTAGCGGGAGGTCAACTCGGGATCGACCTCGCGGGTCGCGATCAGGTTGCCGCCGCGCTCCTCATAGGCATCGACCATCTGCTTCAGGAGCGGCGGGTCGGCCAGGAACACCTCGTCGGGCAGCAGCACGGCGAACGGCGCGTCGCCGATCACCTGGCGCGCGCACCACACCGCATGGCCCAGGCCCAGCGGCTCCGCCTGACGGACGAAAGCATAGCGGCCGGTCGGCAGTTCCGACCCGCGCGCCTCGCCCAGCTGGGCATCCTTGCCGCGCGCCTTCAGGGTCTCGTAGAGCTCCGGGATCTGGTCGAAGTGATCCTCGATCGGCGTCTTGCCCCGGCTGGTGACGAAGACGAACTCCTCGATGCCGGCGGCCTTCGCCTCCTCGACGGCATACTGGATCACCGGCATGTCGACGACCGGGATCATCTCTTTCGGCACCGCCTTGGTGGCCGGCAGGAAGCGGGTGCCGAGGCCGGCGACGGGGAAGACGGCTTTCTTGACGGGTGTCGGCATGGCGTATGGGACTCTCGCGGCTCTCTCAGGGGAACGGCCGGTTTCGGGCAGGGCCGGGCCGGCCGGCGATCGAAAGGCCGGGCCGCGCAACCGGGGCGCCCGTCGGAGATGCCACAGGGGCATGCCGGGCGCAAGCGACCCTAAGATGACGGGGGACTTTGCCGAATGCCCCATTCCCGTTGACGAAGGTGGCAGGTCGGGCCGAATCCGGGAGACCTTCAAGGGGGCGCATGCCGCCGGTTCAGCGGCCGAGAAGGACCTCCTTGGCCTCATTGAGCTTCGCCGCCAGATAGTCCGATCCGCCGTGGTCAGGGTGGAACTTCATCATCAGACGGCGATGCGCCTCCTTGATCTGCGCTTCGCCGGCGCCTTCCTCAAGCCCCAGAATGGACAGCGCCTCCTTGCGGGTCATCGGGCCGCCCGTGCGCCCGCCATCCGTCCCGCCGCCGTCCCGGGCGCCGGACGCTCCGCCCGACGCTCCGCCGGCGGCGGTGGCGGCCGGTTCGTCCAGGTCGCGCCAGTCCGGCCCATGGACCCGGTCCAGATAAGCCTCCAGCACCGATGCCGATCGCGCATCCTCCGCCCGCATCTCGGCCATGAGGTCGATCAGCCGGTCGAGCGGCAGATCGTCCAGCGCCGCGCCGGCGAAGGTGCCTTTTCGAACCCGGCCGGCCATCCGCCCCGTGTCGTGATCGAGGCGGACCTCGAGCCAGTCGGTGGTCAGGTCGGACGTGCGTCCCGGCGTGGGGCCGCCGGCCGCCTTCACGCGATTCCACACCGCCCGCCAGCGCAGGATCGCCGGCAGCAGGAAAACCGCGATGCCGAGGGCTACTCCCAGCCGGCCGCTGACCGCCAGCCACAGTACGAGGAGGACGCCCAGACCGGCGGCGCCGTAGCGCACGCCGCGCGCCAGTGCCTTCGGATCCGCGTTGACGAACCACTGGGCCAGCAGCACCAGGCCGACCAGGAGGCAGATGCCGAGGATCAGAGCCGGAATCATCGTCGGCCGTTCATGATGGCGGCGTCAGCCGCCGCCGGAGCGGTGACCGACCTGATGGGTCAGGAGGCGCACCGCTTCCCCGCCGCGGCGTTGGCCATAGTCCGCCAGCGCCCTGTGGCCGCCGGCGGCATAGACGGCGACGGCTCCCAGCAGGTCCTTGAGCTGACGGGCGCTGGAGGCGTCGAACGAGCAGTAGGCGCCGCCGGTCAACCGGGCGATCTGCCGGAATGCCCGTTCGGCGATCGGATCCCGGCCTTCGTGAAACAGGAACGCCGGCACACCCAGCATGCCGAGCTCGCCGGCCGTCGTGCAGACGCGGTCGATATCCTCCTCGAAGCAGTCGCCCACGAAGACCAGGGCATTGACCTTCTGCTTCTTCGTCTCGTTGATCGTATGGCGCAGGATGCGGCCGACCTGGGTCTGCCCGCCGAGGCAGCGGACCGCCGTCATCTTGCCCAGCAACGCCCGGCTGTCCGACACCCAGGGACTGGCCTTGCATTCCCGAAAGCCGCGGTAGAACACCAGTTGGACGTCCAGGCCGCCCAGCTCGGCCGTCGCCTCGAACATTTCGCCCTGCAACTGGCAGGCGCTGTCCCAGGTCGGCTCCCGACTGGCCGTGGCATCCATCGCAAAGACCAGCCGGCCGCGCCGGCCGCCGGTCGTCGGGGCCGGGGTGGCACGCAGCTTTTCCAGAAAGGCATCGACGTCGCCCCGGCTTCCGCTCGCCGGAGTGCCGCTGCGGCCCTTCGCGGGAACCCGATCGTCGTTCGCCATTGCTTCGATCCGCCGTTGCCGAGGTCGAGAGCCCATCCCCATCCTTATCTAGGTCGGAGCAGGGGGGATTGTCAGCCTCTCTTGTGCGACCGAACGCCCGGCACGGGGCATCGTCGATCCGATCGCCGGCGCGGGCGCGGATACGCCGTCGCAACGGCGACACCTTTCGGCGCCCTCCAGGCGGGTCGGGGAAACTGGCCCAGAACGCCCGTCGCACGGCGGGGGCGAACTCGGCCGACCAGCCGATCGACGCATCCGCGCCCCTCGCGACCGAACGGTCGAAGCACCGGCCGTCCGAAGCACCAACTGTCCGAAACACGGGCCGTCGGGGCGGCCGATCCGGGCGATCCAACCGCTCCGGTGGCGGTGCCGTGTCAGAACAGCCTTCCGTCTTCGTCCGCCTCGACGCCGATGCCCTCGCTGGGCGGCTCCTCCTCCGCGCCGCCCAGGCCGATCGTCTGTACCAGCGAGCGAACCTCCTGGCGGGCGGCGACGTGGCTCATGGTCAGCGGACCCTCCGCCTTCGCGGCATCGCGCAGGTCGAGAAGCGTCAACCCCTTCAGGAACAACTCGCGGAAGATCACCCGCTCGCCGAAGCCTTTCGCCAGCCGGAAACCGATGCGCCGCGCGAGCTTGTCGAGGATGACCTCCATGTCGCGCTTGTTGCGCGCATCGAGATGGCTCAGCCGGTTGCGCATCACCACCCAGTCGATCGGCCCCCCGCGGGCCATGGCGCGCCGCTTGCGCTGCTCCCACACCATTTCGGCATAGGTCGAAGGACCCTTGATCTCCAGGGTGTCGGCATCGACACGGGCCAGCAGGTCGAGATCGATGAAGCTGTCGTTGAGCGGCGTGACCAGCGTGTCCGCATAGGTGTGGGCAAGGCGGGAGAGCGGGCTGTCGCTGCCGGGCGTGTCGATCACGATCACATCGGTCGTTTCGGCCATGCGCTCCAGCGTCTCGGTGAAGCGGCCGACCTCCTCGGCCTCCGCCTGCTCGTAGTCGGGGGCCTTGCTGCGGTGGATCGGCACGTGAACCGGATGCGGCAGGTCCAGCTTGACCCGCTCGTCATAGTCGCGCCGGTTGGCGAGGTATCGGGAGAGCGTTCCCTGGCGGGCGTCCAGGTCGAGCGAGCCGACCCGATGACCGGCCTGCAGCAGCGCGACAATCAGGTGGAAGGCGGTCGTCGACTTGCCCGTGCCGCCCTTTTCGTTGCCGAGCACGATGACCCGAGGGCCCTGATGCCGTGCGGCGTTTCGGGCGGCCGCCCGAGCCGCGGCCTCCGCGGCGGTCAACGCCGGCTGGTCGGCCGGTCGGCCGTGCTGCGCCGATGGAAGGGACCCGTCCATTCGAACCTCAACATCTGGATGCGATTCGATGCGAGGATACTAGAAACAGCCGAGTCTCCCCAAGGGGACTCCGTTCCGGACCATCATCGATTTCGGGGTAGCGAGGCGGGCTTTCCCTTGCGTGTCGTCGTGGTAAAAGCCAGGACCTCACCGGCCGGCAGTGCGGACCGCGAGCGCTGTTCGCGCCTCGTCGCGGTCCCGGATTGCCCCCCGGACGGTCCACGATGGCCGGGAGGACGGGTGGCTACATCGCCGGCTGCGGCGCGATCGGCACGCAGTCGGTGCCGACGGCGATCAGGCTGGCGCAGGCGCTGGCCGCCGAGGTGGCGTCCAGGCCGATCAGTCGGGCGCGATAGAGCGGGCCGTTGTCGGTCGCGACCTCGATGACCTGACGCTCGACCCGGCCCAGCAGATCGGGCAACGTCTCCGCCGCGCGGATCGTGGCGGCGTCGCCGTCTTCCCGCCGCGGATAGGCGCCGACCTGGATCGCCCAGCGCCGCGGTGCCAGGGCGTCGGCCGGCGCCGGCGCCGCGGACGCGGAGGAGACCACGGTGGCCGCGAGCGCGCCGATCGGGTCGTCGGCGATGTCGCCGCCCGTCTCGGAGGCACCGGGTGCCGTCGGAGGCACCGGCACGATCGGCAAGGGGCCGTCTGCGGCGGGCGTCACCAGCGCCGCGACCCGGCCGCCGGCCGAGCCGACCACCATGGCCTGCCGGTCCGCTGCGGACTCTGCCGTGGCCCTGGTGTCGGTCGATCCCTCCTCGGTCGCCGCCGCGGCCAGGGCGAGACCGCCCGGCCGGCGCGGCGGCGCCGGCATGCGCGCCGCCCAGACCGGGGGCGGCAGCGCGGTCGCGACCACCGGCGGCAGGTCGGGCAGGCGCCCCAGCGCCGGGCTGCGCGGCGGGACCGGCGGGTCGAACGGCGTCGTGCCGCCGGCGATCAACAGACGCCCGCGCGCGCCGGCAAAGCCCTGGTCCAGCAGCTCCGCGACCCGGCGGTTGCGCTGGTCGGCCGTGTCGCCGCCGAAGACGACGGCAATCAGCCGCAGATTGCCGCGGACGGCCGAGGCGGCAAGGTTGAAGCCGGAGGCGCGGATGTAACCCGTCTTGAGGCCGTCCATCCCCTGATAGGTCCCGAGCAGCCGGTTGTGATTTCGATAGCCGACACCCGCATAGCGCCAGTTGCGCGTCGCGAAGTACCGGTACTCCTCCGGGAAATTCCAGATCAGCGCCTGCGCCAAGGTCGCCATGTCGCGGGCCGTCGAAATCTGCGCGTTGTCCGGCAGGCCGGAAGCATTGCGGAAGGTGGTCTGGTTCATCCCCAGGGCGCGTGCCTGTCGGGTCATGAGCTGGGCGAACTCGCTTTCCGTTCCGCCCAGCGCCTCCGCCAGCACGACCGCCACGTCGTTGGCGGACTTGGTGACCAGGGCGTAGATCGCGTCCTCGACCCGAATCGACGAGCCGGCGACCAGGGCCAGGTGCGACGGCGGCTGGGAATCGGCATGTCGCGACACGGGCAACCGCTGGTCCAGGCTCAACCGGCCTTCCTGGATCGCCTGGAAGGTCAGGTAGAGAGTCATCATCTTGGTCAGGGAAGCCGGATAAAGCTGGCGGTCGGCGTTGTGCTGATGGAACACTTCGCCCGTCGCCGCATCCATCACGATGGCGGCGTAGCGACTGCTGCTCTGCGCCTCTGCGGCGGGCGCCAGCGCGACCGCCACGACGAAGGCGACGAACAGGATTGCGATTCGCTGTCGAATCACGTTGCCCACCGTCCAGAAAATGGCGGAATTCCGCGCCTCTCGAGACATGGCGCTGACCTCCCCGGGTCATCGGTCGCCGACCGGACGAAACTCTAGTGGAACGCACGAATCGGTGTCTAGAGAGTAGAGCCAGATGGTTAACGAAAATTTGCCCCGACGCACGAAGACTTTTCCTGCCCGGCAACGGCCGCAGTATCTCCGCACCAGACCTTCCGCAGCGCGGACCGGGTCAGAACGGTGTCTTGGCCGCGCCGCGGCGGCAGCGATGCTCGCCGGCCTCGCGGCCTGCGCCTGGCAGGGGCCGGCCCAGGACATCGTCACGCAGCGGCTGACCTGGTTCGACTTCGCCGGCGCCGACGACATCCGCAGCGCCTGCGCCGCCGGTTCGCGCGACCGGTACCGGCTGATCCACGTCGCCGATTTCGACCGTCAGGTCCGCAACTACGATCTGGAGGTCACGGCGGACGGCAGCGGGACCCTGCTGCAGATCATCGACCGCGGCGTCACGATCGACCCGGCGACCGAGACGCTGGGCGACATCCTGGGCCCGACGGTGGCGACCCGGGGCATCGCGGCCGGCGAGGTCGCGGCGCTCGACCGGACGCTCGTCGGCGACGGCCTTGTCGCCGGGGGACCCGACTGGTCGCCCCCGGTCGGCCGCCGGCTGGTCGCGACGCAGCATTTCTGGCTCGTCGCCGCCTGCCGGGACGGGCGGTTCTCGCTCACCGGCATCGCCGATCCGGACGGGGACTTCGATCCGCCCGGGGTCGATCTCGGCGTCGACGAGGCGATGCGTGCGCTCGACGGCACCGGCATTGCCTGGCCGACCGCCACGCCGCCGATCGACGCCCACAGCCTGGCGGCTTGCACAGTCGAGAAACGCCAGGGCGACCGCTCGACCTGTTTTCTCCTCCAGATCGGCGAGAACGGACTGGTGGGCCTGACCGGCCGGTAGCGGTGCAGGTCAGGTCTGCGACCGGTGGGCGTTGACGCGGATCGGCGGCGTGGCCAGTCTCCGCATCCTTCCCCGAACCGCCGCCGGATTTCCGAACCCGATGCCGACCGACCGTCCCGCCACCGCTTCGCGGCCCGTCGCCAGCCCCGTTCGGCGCCTCGGGGAATGGCTGTGGTCGGCACCCTATCTCCTGGTGCTGGTGCCGCCGCTGTGCTGGGCCGGGAATTTCCTGATCGCCCGCGGCCTCAACGAAACCCTGCCGCCGTTCGGCCTGGCGTTCTGGCGGTGGACCTTTTCGGTCGCGCTGCTGCTGCCGTTCGTCGGCGGCACGCTGATTGCCCAGCGGCATCTCGTCGCCCGGCACTGGAAGCTGCTGTTCGGCGCGGGCATTTTCGGCGTCGCAGGCTACAACTCCCTGATCTACCTGGCGATGCAGTCGACCCCGGCGCTCAACGTATCGCTGATCAATTCTGCGATGCCGCTCGCCATTCCGATCGCCGCCATGCTGATGGTGCGCGAGCGGGTGGTGGCGGGCCAGTGGCTGGGTCTCGCCATCTCCTTCCTCGGCGTGGTCTGGATCGTCGCCCGCGGGGAGCCCGCCACGCTTGCCGCCTTCCGGATCGCTCCGGGCGACCTCTGGGTCCTGCTGGCGGTGGCCAATTGGGCCGTCTATTCCTCGCTGCTGCGGTTCAAGCCGCCGGAGATGAACCCCGGTGTCCTGATGATCGCGACCATGGCGGTCGGCATGGTGGTCCTGGCGCCGTTCATGCTGTGGGAGTCGGCGCAGGGCCGAACGGTGCCCGTGACGCCGCAGGCGCTGGCGGCGGTCGCCTATGTGGCGGTGTTCGCCTCGCTGGTCGCCTATCTGTGCTGGAACCGCTCGGTCGCCCTCCTGGGGCCGACCCGCACCGGCCTGTCGATCCACATGATGCCGGTGCTGGTTGGCGTCCTGGCCTTCCTCATCCTGGGCGAGCCGATCGAAGGCTTCCACCTGGTCGGTGCCGCCTTCATCGCGGTCGGAATCGTGCTGGCGATGCGCGCGGGCTGGACCCGCCCGCACGCGGGCTGAGCCGCCTCAGGCGCCGGAGCCGCCGTCAGCGTTCGGGAAGAACAACTGCTCCCCGCCGAGGGTGAAGGACGCGATGGCATCCTGCCCCTCCGTCGAGGTGATCCAGTCGATGAACGCCTGCGCCGCCTCGACGTTGACGTGCGGGAAGCGCTCCGGGTCGACCGCGATCACGCCGTAGGGGTTGAACAGGCGATCGTCGCCTTCCACCAGGATCTCGAGACCGCCGCGGTTGCCGTGGCTCAGCCAGGTGCCCCGGTCGGCGAGCGCATAGGCGTCCAACTCGGCCGCGGTGTTGAGCGTGGCGCCCATGCCCTGGCCGAGCGGCCGGTACCAGCTGCCGGCGCCCTCCGGCTCGATGCCGGCGGCGGTCCAGAGCTCGCGCTCCTTCTCGTGGGTGCCGCTGTCGTCGCCGCGGCTGGCGAACGGCGCCTCGGCCCCGGCGATCGCCGCCAGGGCGGCGCCGGCATCGTCCGACCCCACGATCCCGGCGGGATCGGAGGCCGGACCGACGATGACGAAGTCGTTGTACATCACGTCGTGACGCTCGAGGCCGAAGCCCTCCTCGACGAACTGCTCCTCCGACGGCCGGTGGTGGACGAACAGGATGTCGGCGTCGCCGCGCCGGGCCATCTCGATCGCCTGGCCGGTGCCCTTGGCGACCACCCGCACGTCGATGCCGGTCTCGGCCTCGAACATCGGCAGCACGTGGCCGAACATTCCCGACGCCTCGGTCGAGGTGGTCGAGGCGACGATCAGGACGTCGTCCTGGGCAGCCGCCGGTGACATGACCAGGGCGGCGAGGCCGGCTACGGCGAGGGCTGCGGAGAGAAAGCTGCGTTGGATCATGGTCATCTCCCCAGGGTCTGAATCGATCTCTGAAATCTTCTGAGGCCGCATCAGGCCAGCCGGCCGTCGACGAAGGCGGCGGCCGCCGGGCTCTCCGGTCCGGCGAAGAAGGCGGCGGCCGGACCGGTTTCCGCCAATCGGCCGCGGTGCAGGAAGACGATCTCGTCGGCCAGCCGGCGGGCCTGGCCCAGGTCGTGGGTCGTCATCACGATCTTGGTCCCGGCCTCGTGGATGCGCCCGATCAGCGCCTCCACCGCCTTGGTGGCGGCGGGGTCCAGGCTGGCGGTCGGCTCGTCCAGGAACAGCACCTGCGGGTCGAGCCCCCAGGCCCGCGCCAGGGCCAGCCGCTGCTGCTGTCCCCCGGACAGCACCCGCGCGGGCCGGTCGGCGATGTCGGAGAGGCCCGCGACCGACAGCATCCGCTCCACCGTCTCCCGGCGCCGCGCGCGCGGCACGCCCCGCATCCTGAGCGGATAGTCGAGATTGGCGCGGACTGACCGGCGCAGCATCACGGGGCGCTGAAAGACCATGGCCTGGTGGCGGGCGGCGGCGGAGCGGCCGGGGCCGGCCCAGCCGACGCGGCCATGCGTCGGCCGGATCAGGCCATGGCAGAGGCGCAGAAACAGGGACTTGCCGGCGCCGTTGAACCCCAGGACGCAGGTCAGCGGGCCCGGCTCGAGCACCAGCGAGAGACCCTCGACCAGTGGGCGACCCTCAACGGCATAGTCCACGTCCTCCAGCACCAGCGGGAGAATCGCGTCCGGCGCGGGGCGACGGTCATCGCGCGGCATGGGACCTCCTCCGCGGATCGATCAGCCGTCGGCCCGGCGGCCGGCGCGGCCGATCACGGTCACCGCGGCATTCACGCCGACCGCGATCAAAAGCACGATCAACCCGAGCCCCAGCGCCAGGGCGAGATTGCCGCGGCTGGTCTCCAGCGCGATGGTCGTGGTCATCACGCGGGTCACGTGGTCGATGTTCCCGCCGACGATCAGCACCGCCCCGACCTCCGCACTCGCCCGGCCGAAGCCGGCCAGGACAGCGGTCAGGAGCGGCAGCCGGCCGTCCCACAGCAGCGTCCACACCGCACGACCGGGCGCGACGCCGAAGCTGGTCAACTGCTCGCGGTAGTCGCGCCAGAGATCCTCGACGACCTGGCGGGTGAGCGCGGCGACGATCGGCAGGACCAGGATGGCCTGTGCAATGATCATCGCCGTGGGGGTGAAGAGCAAGCCCAAAACCCCCAGCGGGCCGGCGCGCGACAGCAGGAGATAGACGATCAGCCCGACCACCACCGGCGGCAGCCCCATCAGCGCGTTGATCAGGACAATCGCCGCCTGCCGCCCGGGAAACCTCGCGACCGCCACCAGGGCGCCGAGCGGCAGCCCGATCAGCGCGGCGATCCCGACCGCCGACAGGCTGATCCAGAGCGACCGGCCGACGATTTCCACCAGGTCGGGATCGAGCCCCACGATCAGCGCGAGGGCGGTCAGGAAGGCGTCGGTGAAGTCGGTCATGGCAGGTCGGGCGCACGCGGTCCGGTCGGGCTGTCGCTATCGGTCCTCGAGGATGAGGCCGAGGCGCCATCCTGTCACCTCCCGCCCGGTTCGCCAAGCGCGCGGCAGGCGGCATCGCCGGAAGCGCCGTCAGCCCTCCGGCTGTTCGTCGACCACGCGGGTGACGTGGCCCATCTTGCGGCCCGGCCGCGCTTGCGTCTTGCCGTAGAGGTGCAGATGGGCGCCCGGCTCGGCCAGGAGGCGGGGCCAGGCGTCGACCTGGTCGCCGATCAGGTTGACCATCACAGCCGGGCGGAACGGCCGGACCGCTCCCAGCGGCAGCCCGCAGACCGCGCGGACCAGCTGTTCGAACTGGCTGGCGGGGCAGCCCTCGATCGTCCAGTGGCCGGAGTTGTGCGGCCGCGGCGCCAGCTCGTTGACCCGGAGCCGGCCGTCGATGCCCCAGAACATCTCGACCGCCAGCACGCCGATCATGTCCAGCTCCACGATCAGGGTCCGCGCGATCTCCTCTGCCGCCGCCGCGGTATCGGGGGGCAGGTCGGCCGGCGCCGTGGTGCGGGCAAGGATGTGGTTCTCATGCTCGTTCCTCACCGGCGGGTAGCAGACGACCGTGCCGTCCGCCCCGCGCGCCGCGATCACCGACAGCTCGAAGCGGAACTCGACGAAGCCCTCCAGGATCGCCGGCCGGCCGCCGATCCGCTGCCACGCGCCGGCGAGGTCGGCCTCGCTACGCAGCATCGCCTGGGCCTTGCCGTCATAACCCATGCGGGTGGTCTTCAGCACCGCCGGCAGGCCGATCGCCGCCACCGCCTCCGCCAGCGCCCCCTCGTCGGGCACCGGCCGGTAGGGCGCGGTCGGGATGCCGCGGGCGGTGACGAAATCCTTCTCCGCCAGCCGGTCCTGGCAGACCGCCAGCGCCTGCGGCCCCGGCCGGACCGGGACCCGGGCGGCCAGGTGCTCCACCGTTTCCAGCGGAATGTTCTCGAACTCGTAGGTCGCCACGTCGATCGCGGCGGCGAACCGGTCGAGCGCGGCGCGGTCGGCATAGCCGCTCAGCGTCTCGGCGTTCGCCACCTGGGCGGTCGGGCTGCCGGCGTCGGGGCAGAAGACGTGGGTCCGATAGCCCAGTTCGGCGGCGGCGAGGGCCGTCATCCGGCCGAGCTGGCCGCCGCCGAGCATGCCGATCGTGCTGCCCGGCGGCAGCGGCGCGGTCGGGGCGGGGGTGGGGGTGGAGGAATTTGCGCCTGGGCCGGCGTCGGTCATCGGGTCAGCCTTCGGCGTCGACGGGCGTTTCGGCCACCGCGGCCGTCTGGTCCGACCGGAACCGGTCGAGCGCGGCGGCGACGTCCGGGTCGTTCAGCGCCAGGATGGACGCTGCCATCAGCGCGGCGTTGACCGCCCCGGCCTTGCCGATCGCCAGCGTCCCCACCGGCACGCCGCCCGGCATCTGGACGATCGACAGCAGGCTGTCCATGCCGTCCAGCGCCTTGGTCTGGATCGGCACCCCCAGCACCGGCAGGGGCGTCATCGAGGCGGTCATCCCGGGCAGGTGGGCCGCCCCTCCGGCGCCGGCGACGATCACCTTCAGACCCCGCTCGCGCGCCGTGCGGGCATAGTCCCAAAGCCGGTCCGGCGTGCGGTGGGCGGAGACGATGCGCGCCTCATAGGCGACACCCAGCTGTTCCAGGGTGTCGGCGGTGAATTTCAGGGTCGGCCAGTCGGACTGGCTGCCCATGATGATGCCGACCTCGGCTGCCGCACCGGCCATGTCCGTCCTCGCTGCCGATCGGACCGCCGGCTGCCCGGCGGCGTGAAGGGCGCGGATCATAGCGCCTCGATCCGGCATGGCAAACCCGTGCGCGGCCGTCGCGGTCGATCCTCATTGATCGTTAACGCGTTTGCGGATAGAGGGTACCTCCAGGCAGGAACGGGCGGAAAAGGCCCATGCGAGTCAGCGATAATCGACCGACGGGTGCAGCGGGCGTCGCGCGCCCGAGTGCGGTCTCGCCCGCCTCCTCGGCCAGCGCTGCCGAGCCCGCCGCCCCGGTGGCGCCGGCCCGCACCGTCGCCGATGTCGCCACGTTCCTCGGCATCCCCGAAAGCGAACTGACGTCCAAGGTGCGCGAGGGCATGGCCCGGCTGATCGACGAGGTCGACCGACTGCGCCGCGACCTGGATTCCCGCGACCAGCGCATCGCCTTCCTGGAGCAGCTGGCCGACGAGGACCCGCTGGCGCCGATCCTGAATCGCCGCGCCTTCGTGCGGGAACTGGGCCGAATGGTGGCCTTCGCCGATCGCTACGGCACGCCGTCCAGCGTGCTCTATTTCGACCTCAACGGCCTCAAGGGGATCAACGATCGCTGGGGCCATGCCGCCGGTGACGCGGCGCTGGCGCATGTCGCGGACGTGCTGCTGCGCAACACCCGCGGCTCCGACGTCGTCGGCCGGCTGGGCGGCGACGAGTTCGGCGTCATACTGGTCCAGGCGGACGACGCCGCGGCCACGGCCAAGGCGGCCGAACTGGCCGCCGCGATCGCCGATTCCCCGCTCGACTGGCAGGGCCAGACGCTGAACCTCTCAACCGCGGTGGGCAGTTTCGCCTTCGACGGGGGGGAGCCGGCGCATGCCGTGCTCGACCGTGCCGACCGGGCGATGTACGACCAGAAGCGCCGCCGCGGCTGACCGCGACCGCGGCGCCCCCCGCGGCCCCACGGGCCGGACGGTCAGGCGATGATGTCCGGCAGGATCCGGCTCTCGACGCGCGCGATCTCGTCCTTCAGAACCAGCTTGCGCTTCTTCAGCCGCTGCATGCGCAACTGGTCGAAGGGCGCGGCTTCCGCAAGCCGCGCGATCACGTCGTCGAGATCGCGATGTTCGCTCTTCAGTTCCTCGAGGCGCTGCTTGAGGCGCTCGTTCTCATCCATGGGCGACCGATCCGCTGTCTTCGGCACTCCCTCACGGGCGCCCTTATAGCAGCATCGGAGGGCGCCGCGGGAGGCGGTTTCGCTCACCCGGCGAAACACGTCCGCGCGGGGGCGGTTGCACCCCTTCCGCGATCTGGTAAACCTAGCGCCGCACCTCCCCTATCCTCCGACGATCGAGACCTCCCCACATGGCAGGCGAAAAGCGTATCGGCATCCTGACCAGCGGCGGCGACTGCGCCGGCCTCAATGCGGTGATCCGCGCCGCGGCCGCCCGGGCGGCGGAGCTTGGCTGGACCATCATCGGCATCAAGGAAGGCACGATGGGCCTGCTCAGCCGGCCCCTGCAATACGAAGTGCTGGACGCCGAAAAGTTCACCGGCACCATCATGCGCCAGGGTGGCACCATCCTGGGCACCACCAACCGCGGCAACCCGTTCGCCTTTCCGATGGCCGACGGCTCGGTCAAGGACCGGTCGGAGGAGATCATCGGCGGCTGCCGGGAGCTGGGGCTCGACGCCCTGATCGGCATCGGCGGCGACGGCAGCTTCGCGATCCTGCGCAAGCTGGCCCAGCAGGGCGGGCTGAACCTGGTCGGCATCCCGAAGACCATCGACAACGACGTCGGGCTGACCGAGACCTCGGTCGGCTTCGACACCGCCGTCGCCGTGGCCACCGAGGCGCTGGACCGCCTGCAGCCGACGGCCGCCAGCCATGCCCGCGTCATGGTGCTGGAAGTGATGGGCCGCGACGCCGGCCACATCGCCCTGTCAGCCGGGATCGCCGGCGGAGCCGACGTCATCCTGATTCCGGAGATCGGCTATTCGGTCGACGTGATCGCCCGAAAGATCCGCCAGGTCCGCGCCAAGGGGCGCAACTTCGCTCTCGTGGTGGTGTCGGAGGCGGTGCGGTCCTCGTCCGGCGAGGCGCTGACCAAGGAATATGTCGGCGGCGAGAAACGGTTCGGCGGAATCGGGGACTACGTCGCCGCCGAGATCGCCGAGGCGACCGGCGCAGAGACCCGCGTCACGGTACTGGGCCACGTCCAGCGCGGGTCGATGCCCAGCTGGTCGGACCGGCTGATCGCGTCGGCCTTCGGCGTCCACGCGGTGGACCTGATCGCGGAAGGCAAGTTCGACCGGATGGTCGCATGGCAGAACCGCCAGGTGGTCGACGTCCCGATCGAGGAGGCGATCGCCCACTACCAGGCGGTGGAACTCGACGGCGCCATGATCCGCACCGCCCGCGGCCTCGGGATCTGCCTGGGCGACTAAGGGCAATTCCCGAACGGACGAAATCATCGGGTTCGGGAGAAATTGCCCAATCTTCGAAGGTCTGGAGCAACCTGCGCCCCTTGGGGCGCAGGTTGCTCCAGCGGACGCGGATCGGAGATCCCGTCTCAGGTCGTCGCGATCCCGCGGCGGCCTCTGCCAGATGGGGCGGCGTGCCGGTTCAATGGCACGCCGGCCTGTCGACTTATCCCCGACTTACCCGTTTTTCCGATAACGGATCGAATTGATTTCCCCCGCCGCCGCCATCAGATGTAAGCTGATGGTGATGAAACTGTAATATGGTTTCAGAACTGGCAAGGGAGCTTTGCGATGTCTCTCGAAGACCGAATCGAGTCCCTCCGGTCGCGGCATGGCCATCTTGACCGGCAACTTCAGGCCGAAATAACCCGCCCCATGCCCGACTCCGATGCCATCGGTCGCCTGAAGCGCGAGAAGCTCAAGCTCAAGGATGAAATTTCCCGACTGGCCGGAACCACCTCGACGGCGGCCTGACGCCTCGGTCCCGACTTACGGGTGAAGGATACGGCGCGTCCCGGAGGACCGGGGCGCGCCGTTCGTGTGTAGGGGCTCGAACCTCCCCGAGGGCGTGCCCCTCCCGCCCCCTGCCGCGGAGGTGGCCACGGGCGCGGGCCTGACCGCGCTTCCTTTGCGATGGGTCTCAACCGGACGAGCTCGAGTCACCCCTCCCGGTCGTCGTCGTCGCGCCGATCGCCCATGTTGGCGAAGGGGTCGCGCATCGGCTCCTCCGGCTCGTGTTCGCGCCGGCTCAGGCCGAACGCCGCGAAGGGGTCGGCCTCGGCCTCGGCGGCCGCCTGCTCGCGCTGGCGCTCCTCCTCCAGGCGTGCCGCCTCGGCCGCGCGCTTCTCCTCGGCCTCGGCCGCCTCCTGTGGGCGGCGCTTGCGGGCCTTCTCCAGTTCCACGTCCAAGTCGGCCTGGCGGCAGATGCCCAGCATCACCGGGCTGCGGGGCTTGATGTTCGGCGTGTTCCAGTGGGACTTGTCGCGGATCGAGTTGATCGTCTGCTTGGTCGTGCCGATCAGCCGCGCCACGGCGGCGTCGCTCAACTCCGGATAGGTCTTGAGCAGCCACGACACGGCGTCCGGCTTCTCCGCCCGCTTGGTCACCGGGGTATAGCGCGGACCCTTGGAGCGGCGCTGCGGCATCGGGATGTCCGGCTGGTGCAGCATCAGTTCCGCCGAGGGGTCGTTCTCGCAGCGTTCGATCTCCTGCTTGGTCAGCTGGCCGCTGGCCACCGGATCCATGCCGACCATGCCGACCGCAACCTCGCCGTCGGCGATCGCCTGCACCTCCAGGCGGTGCAGCCCGCAGAACTGGGCGATCTGATCGAAGCTGAGCGCCGTGTTCTCGACCAGCCAGACGGCGGTGGCCTTCGGCATCAACGGCTGGGCCATGGGTCCTCCTCGAAAGACGGCGCGGCCGGCGACTTCCGGGCCGCGAACGCAAAATCTCCCCCGTCGCCGCCGCCGGGAGCGTCCGGCGAGGGCGAACCGCCCGGAGGCGGCATCAGCCAGGGAATGTTGGCTTGATGGGCGGAATATAGGCACCAACCGGCGGGGAGGCAAAGAAAACCTCCGCCGCCGTCAGCCCACCGTCAGCACGATCTTGCCGATATGGGCGGAGGTTTCCATCAGCGCATGGGCCTCGGCCGCGTTCTCGAGCGGGAAGGTCTCGTGGATGATCGGCCGGACCGTCCCGGCCGCCAGCAGCGGCCATACCGTCTCCTCCAGACCGCGGGCGATCCGGCCCTTGGCCTCCACCGACTGGGGCCGGAGGGTGGAGCCGGTCAGGGTCAGCCGCTTGACCATCAGCTTCTGGATGTTGAACGTCACCGTCGCGCCGCCCAGCACGGCGATCGTCACGTGCCGGCCCTCGAGGGCCAGCGCCTCGATGTTGCGGGGAACGTAATCGCCGCCGACCATGTCCAGGACCACGTCGACGCCGCGGCCCTCGGTCGCCTCCTTCACCACCTCAACGAAATCGTCGGTGCGGTAGTTGATCGCCTTGTCGGCGCCCAGCGCCTCGCAGGCGGTGCATTTCTCCTCCGACCCGGCGGTCGCGAACACCCGCGCGCCGAGCTGGTAGGCGAGCTGGATCGCCGTCGTGCCGATGCCGCTGGAGCCGCCGTGGACCAGGAGCGACTCTCCCTTGGTCAGCCGGCCGCGCTCGAACACGTTGGTCCAGACGGTGAAGTGGGTTTCGGGCACGCCGCCGGCTTCGACCATCGACAGCGCGCCCGGGATCGGCAGCACCTGCGGCGCCGGCGTCGCGACGTACTCGGCATAGCCGCCCCCCGGCACCAGCGCGCAGACCCGATCACCGACCGACCAGCGGGTCACCCCGTCGCCGACCGCGGCGATCGTGCCCGCGACCTCGAGCCCGGGCAGGGGGCTGGCATCCGGCGGCGGCGCGTATCTGCCCATGCGCTGCAGAACGTCGGGCCGGTTGACGCCGGCCGCCGCCACCTTGATCAGCACCTCGCCGGGGCGGACCATCGGCACCGGCACGGTGACCGGCTTCAGCACCTCGGGACCACCGGGATTGGCGATCTCAACGGCGGTCATCAGCGGGGGCAGGGCGTCGGCCATGGCGGGCGGCTCCGTCTCGGGCGGGGCGGGTCAGGCGGCGGCAGGGAGCGCCGGCAAGCGGGGGTTGCAGGTGTAAAGCGCCCGGTCCAGAGTCACAACCCGCCGCCGCGCCCGACCGGTTCCGACCGGGCGATGAGGCGCGGCCGCAAGGCGACGAAGGAGACGGTGATGGCGCTCGATGCCGAGGATCTGGAGCCGCGCCCCCTGAGGCCCAAGCCGGCCGACCTGACGGCCCTGTCGCTGGAGGATCTGGCCGACTACATCGCCGAGCTGAAGGCCGAGATCGTCCGCGCCGAGGCGGCGGTCGCGTCCCGGCGCGACCATATCCAGGGCGCCGAGAGCCTGTTCCGCAAGCCGGGCTGAGGCTGAACGGGCGGTCGGGGCAACTCCGCTCTGGCCAGCGCGCGCCGGCCAGATTATTCCTCGGGGGCCGTTTCGCGGCAGCGCAACATGGCTCTCGAGGGAGGATCACATGCTGGCAGGCAAAACCGCCGTCGTCACCGGCTCGACCAGCGGCATCGGCTTGGGCATCGCGAAGGCGCTCGCCTACCAGAACTGCGACATCATGCTGAACGGCTTCGGCGACCAGCGCGAGATCGAGGATCTGCGCCGGGAAATGGCCGAGGAATTCGGTGTCGAGGTCGCCTACAGTCCCGCCGACCTCTCCAGTCCGGCCGAGGCCCGCGGCCTGATCGAGGAGGCGACGGCGACCCTCGGCAAGGTCGACATCGTCGTCAACAATGCCGGCATCCAGCATACCGCACCGATCGAGGAGTTCCCGGACGACCGCTGGGACGCGATCATCGCGATCAACCTCTCCTCCGCCTTCCACACGATCAAGGCCGCGCTGCCCGGCATGCGGGAGCGCGGCTGGGGCCGGATCGTCAACACCGCGTCCGCCCATGGACTGGTCGCCTCGGTCCAGAAGGCGGGCTACGTCGCCGCCAAGCACGGCATCGTCGGATTGACCAAGGTGGTCGCGCTGGAGACCGCGGAGGTCGACATCACCTGCAACGCGATCTGCCCCGGCTGGGTGCGGACGCCCCTGGTCGAAAAGCAGATCGAGGCGATCGCCGAGACCAAGGGCATCTCGATCGAGGAGGCGTCGCGCGAGCTCTTGGGCGCCAAGCAGCCGTCGATGAGCTTCGTCACGCCGGAGCAGCTGGGCGCCATGGTGGTCTTCCTGTGCACCGGCGCCGCCGGCCAGATCACTGGCGCCTCGCTGACCATGGACGGCGGCTGGACCGCCCAATAGGCCCGGCAGGACAGGCCCGGCACATCGCTTCTCCCCTCACCACCGGAGGCCCCGCAATGGCCGACGACCCTTCCGCCGCTCCCGCCGCCGACCCGGACGGCGTCGCCGCTCCGTCCACCCGGCGCCGGCGGCGGCGGACCGTCAGCCTGGCGCTGCAGGGCGGCGGCTCGCACGGGGCGTTCACCTGGGGCGTGCTGGACCGCCTGCTGGAAGACGGGCGGCTGCAGGTGGAGGGGATCTCCGGCACCTCCGCCGGCGCGGTCAACGGCGCGGTGCTGGCCTATGGCCTCGCCACCGGCGGCCCGGACGAGGCGCGGCGCCTGCTGGCGCGGCTGTGGGAGCGGGTGGCCGAGAGCGCCCGTTTCGGACCGTTCCAGCCGACGCCGTGGGACCGGTTCACCGGCAATCCGAACCTGGACACCTCTCCGGTCTATGCGATCTTCGACCTGCTGACCCGGGTCACCTCGCCCTACCAGTTCAATCCGTTCGACTGGAACCCGCTGCGCGACCTGCTGGTCGACCTGATCGATTTCGATGTCCTGCGCGAGCTGAAGACGCCGCGGCTCTATGTCAGCGCCACCAACGTCACCCGCGGCCAGCTGAAGGTCTTCGCCGGGGAGGAGCTGTCGGTCGAGGCGCTGATGGCCTCGACCTGCCTGCCGTTCATGTTCCGCGCGGTCGAGATCGACGGCGAGGCGTACTGGGACGGCGGCTACATGGGCAATCCCACCCTCTACCCGCTGATCCACGCCTGCGAGGCGCGCGACGTGGTGGTGGTCCAGATCAACCCGATTCGCCGGCCCGACGTGCCGATGATGCCGACCGACATCCTCGACCGGATGAACGAGATCAGCTTCAACTCCACCTTCCTGCGCGAGGTGCGGGCGATGGGGCTGATCAACCGCCTGCTGGGGGAGCGGGAGCTGGACGAGAAATCCTGCGGCCTCAGGCCCGTCTACCTGCACATGATCGGCGACGAGGCGGCGATGGACGGGCTTTCCGCCTCGTCCAAGCTGAACGCCGACCGCGCCTTCCTGGAACGCCTGTTCGCCGACGGCCGCGCCCGGGCCGAGCAGTGGCTGGAGGACTGCGCGCCGGAGCTGGGCAAGCGGTCGACGTTCGATGCGGGGGCGCTGTTCGTGTGAGCGGACGGCGCTTTGGCCGGCGAGGCTCGGGCGGTACAGTGGTCCAAGACACCTCTCGGAACGCCGCCATGGCCCGCGCCACACGCTCCTCCTCGTCGACCGATCCGCCGCGGCCGGGCGATCCTGCGCCCGCCGAGGCCGCACCGGTCGAGGCCGCGCGTACCCGGACCGGCTCGAATCGCCGGCTCAAGGGACCGGAACGCCGGGCGGCGATCATCTCGCTGGCGGCGGAGATCTTCGCCGAGGAGGGTTTCTCCGCCACAACGCGTGACCTCGCCGCGCGGCTCGGCGTCACCCAGCCATTGCTCTACCGTTTCTTTCCGTCAAAGCAGGCGCTGATCGATGCGGTCTACGAGGCGGTGTTCCGCGACCGCTGGGATCCGGCATGGGACGCGCTGCTGGCGGACGCCCGCCGGCCATTGCGCGAGCGGCTGGTCGCCTTCTATGCCGACTACGCCGCGCGCGCCGATCGGCAGGCAATGCGGCTGTTCGTGCGGGCGGGGCTCGAGGGCATCCCGCTGCCCGGACGGCGCGGCGCCGCTCTGACCGACCAGATTTTCGCCCCCACGATCGCCGCGATGCGGGCGGCCGAGGGGATGCCGGGGTTCGCCGAACGCCCGATGCTTCGCGGCGAGCGGGAACTGGCGATGACGCTCCATGCCTCGGTCGTCTTCCTCGGCATCCGCCGGCACGTCTACGGCATGCCGATGCCGGAGGACGTGTCTGACGTGGTGGCGCTGTCGGTCGACACTTTTCTTGCCGGTGCTCCGGAGACCCTGCGCCGCCTGCACGCGGAGGGGGACGGCGGCATGACCGTCCCCCAGCTGCGGCCCCGGCGGCGAGGCGGCTGATCAGTCTTCGCCGGCCCTGTCTTCGAGATACTTCCAGTAGGTGAAGGTGAAGTCGCGGCCGGTCCGGTTCTGATGGCAGGCGAAGCAGCCCTCGTAGTTGGTTCCGGGCCGCAGTGTTCCGTCGGGCTGATACCAGGCGTAGTCCCAGTCGCCGTTGCGGAGGTCCGGCGGCACGTCCTCGCCCCAGCCGGCGCGCTTTTCCATGACAAACATGTTGGTGAACCCGCCGGTCGGCACGAGGCGGCCGTCGCCTCCGATCACCGGGTCGCCGTCGGCATCCAGCATGGCGTCCCGGTCCGCCATGACGAGGACCGTGCCGTCCGGCAGGGGCTCGCCGGGCGTCGCGGCGGCGTGGGCTTCCGGGTTGACGAAGAAGCTGCGCACGCGGTTGCGGTCGTGGCGATCGACGTCGAGATAGTGCACCCAGGTTTCCGCGATGTTCTCCGGCCGGGTCACCCGTTCCGGGCCGGCGAGGGCGGCACCGGCGGCGACCGCGAGGCAGCCGGCCGCGGCGAGGGACGAGATCAGGCGGCTCATGGCGTCACCTCCACGGTCATCAGCATGTGGTCGTGCAGGACGCATTCGACCTCGAAGCGGCCGGGGGCGGTCAGGAGCAGAGTCTTCTCGGTGTCCGGATCCTGGCTGCCGAGGTCGAGCGCGTGGAGTGCAGTGGGCACGAAGACGTTGTGCGCCAGGGCGTCGTCGTTGACGAAGCGGACGGTGTCGCCGACCGCGGCGGTCAGCTGCGCGGGCTGGTAGGTCGCGCCGCTCATGGTGACGACATGTTCGGCCGCAGCCGCGGGCTGCGCGCACAGCACAGCGGCCGCCATGGCTGTTGCAAGGGACATCCGGCTCATGGGCATTGCCTCCCTCCCCGATGGATCGGTGACGGTCAGCGTGCGGATCCGGTGGTTAAGTTGTCAATTGATAACTTAGATCGGAGCGATCGCAATCGCGTGATCGCGGAGACGTCATGCCGCCGCAGCCGGATCCGAGGGCGCGGCCCGCCCCACGAACCGCTGGAACAGCCAGGCCACCAGCAGCAGCGAGATACCGAGCCCGAGGAAGGAGGCGACGCGCCACAGGCCGTCCAGCGCAGCGGCGTCCCACAGGAACACCTTGGCCAGCGCCAGGCTCATGACGCCGAGGCCGGCGGCGCGCAGCGGCCGGCGCTGCCAGGTGACGCCGGCGAAGAACGTCGCCAGCGCGAAGGCGAGCCAGACGGCGGAATAGGCGTAGAGCTCCCCCGTCTCGATCGGGCCGGGGAACAGGCGCGGGGCGTGGAACAGCTGGCGCACCTCCAGCGTCACGAAGCCGAAGGCCAGCACCAGCGCCGCCGCGCCGGCCAGCGCCTCGGTCCGCCGTGCGGGGCGCCCGCCGGGCACGGCGAACGGCCGGCCCGCCGCCTGACCCACCAGCGCGAAGGCAAGCACCGCCGGCAGGGCCCAGAGCAGGATCAGGGCGTTGAGGAAGGGCGTCTCGCCGACCGGCTCCGCGCCGCCGGGCGGCAGCACCTGGACGGCGCCGTAGGCGACGACGGCGAGTGCGACGACCGCCGCAGCCCGGGCCAGCGTCGGCAGCAGGGGCGCGCGGTCGCGCCGCCGCAGCGCCAGCCGGCCGAGGGCCAGGGCATAGGCCTGGGCCAGCGTCACGACCAGCCCCAGTTCCCACCCGTTCCACTCGGCTCCCGGCAGGTCGACCGGTGGGAACCAGGCGCGCACCGCGAAGAACAGGAAGACGCCGCCGAGCACCGCCGCCAGCGCCTGGACCACCTGCGCCCAGAGGTCGTCGCCGCGCCGGACCATCAGCACCGCCGCCGCGGCCAGCCCCGCGGCCGGCAGGCCGGTGCGTGCCACCGCGTCGCCGAACGCCCCGACCCCGGCCGGCAGGTCGAGCGTGCCGCCGGCCTCCAGCAGCACGGCGAGGCTGGCGAGCGCGCCCAGCACGGCGGCCAGGACGCGCAGCGCCGGCACGGCCAGGGCGAGGCCGACCGCCGCCATGGCGAGGACGGTCAGGCTCCACGCCAGGCCGAGCCAGGCCGAGGTCACCATCATGGAGACGGCGATCGCGATCAGGCCGGCCGAGGCGGTGACATAGGCCGCCAGCACGGGGTCGCGCGCCGGGTCCGGCAGGCGATACCGGCCCCAGCCGGCCGCCGCGGCGGCGTAGAGGGCGGCGACCCCCAGCGCCAGCCAGGCCCAGCCGAGGTCGCTCCAGGCCAGCAGGTCCTTGTTGTAGCTGGCGAGGCCGAGCAGGATCACGGGGACGGTCGCGATCGCCGCCCACAACCCCGGCCGGCGCGCGCCGAACGCCGCCGCGCCGCCCCCCAGCGCCCAGGTCAGGGCGAAGACCAGGTGGAGGGCGAGCGCGCCGGCGGGGGCGGGCAGGGGCTCCCGCGTCTGCCAGTCGAGCCGGGGCCATGTCCAGTCGGCGATGGCGAGGAGCGGCAGCACGGCGGCGACCAGCGCCACCTCCCACCGGCCCTGCCAGCGGCGGGCGAAGGCCAGCGCCGCGGCCGTGTGGAGCCACAGCGCCCAGACCAGGATCGGGTCGTGCCCGGCGCGCCGGACCAGGGCGACCAGCAGCAGCCCGCCGGCGGCCCAGGCTCCGTAGATGAGAAGCGGCGCCAGCGGCCCGATGCCGAACGGCAGCCGCAGGCGGCCCGCCGAAACGCCGAACGCCGCGACGAGCGCCGTCAGCGCCAGGAGATAGAGCGCCGCGGTCGGCGCCTGCGCCGGCTCATATCCGGCGACGAGCCACAGGGCGCCCCAGGCGAAGGCGGCGACCGCGGCGACCGCCGGCAGTTCCGGCCACGGCCGGCGCAGCCCGATCAGCCCCAGCCCGAAGGTCAGCAGGAACAGATAGGCGAAAAGCACCGGCACGTTGGGGTCGGGGCTGCCGACCAGGATCGGCGTCGCATAGCCGCCGACCAGGCCGACCAGCGCGATCAACCGGCCGTGGCGCAGCGCCAGCACCTCGGCCGCCGTCGTCACCGCCACCAGCATCGCGAAACCGACCGGCGGCGACACCAGGCCGTAGAGCGAGCTCGCGGCGAAACTTGCGGCATAGAAGGTGGCGATGCCGGCGGCGAGCACGGCGGCCGCGATCCGCTCGGTCGTGGCGGCGAGGCGATGGCCGACCGCCAGCATGACGCCGCCCAGGAGATAGCCGCCGATCACCCGCCGCGCCGGCGTCAGCAGGCCCTCGTCGATCGAATACTTGACCAGGAAGCCGCCGGCCAGCGCCAGGGCGACGGCGCCCAGCCAGACGAACAGCCGGCCGCCGATCCGGGTCTCCAGGTCCACGCCGCCCGCCGCCGGTCGCGCCGGCGGCTCGGGCGGCGGCTCCGCGGTGCGCGCCGCCGCCGCGGCGGGCTCTTCGGCGTCAGGGTCGGCCTGAGGTTCGGCCTGAGGTCCGACGGGGCCGGGGGTGGCCGACGCCGGCTCTTCCGACGGGGGCATCTCCGCCGCGGCCGCCGACTCCGGCACGTCGCTGCGCGTCTGCGCGGTGTCGCCTGCCGCGGCGGCCGGGGCAGGGGGCTCGGCAGCCGTTCCGGCCGCGGCGTCGCCCGGCGACGGCAGGTCGTTCAGCGCCCGGGTCAGCCGCGCGACCTGGTTCTCCAGCGCGGCCAGGCGCGTCCGCGCGCCCACCACCAGGAAGACCGACACGCCCGACCAGATCAGGACGAAGAGCCCGTAGAGGCCGAGCAGCAGGAAGAAGCCGTCGTTCAAGCGCGTCGCGCCTCGTGCGGGGGAAGGGGCCGGCGACCGGTCAGGCGGCGCCGGCGCGCAGCATGGTCTCCAATCGCTGGACCCGGAGATAGAGATTGCGCGTCCGGTGCAGGAGGCTGCGCACCGCGGGGGGCAGGCGCTCGTCGCGGGTGTGGCTGTCGTCCAGGCAGACGCCGGCACCGCCGAGCTCGTAGGCCTCCCCCAGTGCCTCGTCCAGCGTGATCTCGCCGTCGCGGGCGGCGCGCTGGCCGAACAGCCAGGCCATCACCTGGGTCAGCCGCGTGGTGATCCGCATCGTCTCCTGGCTGACCAGCAGCTTGACGTCCATGTCCAGCCGCTCCGCGTCCGCCGCCTCCTGATAGGCGACATAGTTTCGCGCCTCGACCAGCAGCGTCATCGCCTCGTCGTAGGTCTTGTCGATGAAGGCGGTGGCGGTGACGATCTCGGACAAGACCCGGTTTCCGTTCTGCTGGGACGGCCAGTGTTGCCCCCGGAGGTTAACACAAGGCTGACGGCGCCGCCCAAGACCTCCGACGGCAGACCCCCGTTGGGGGTGGTCTTGACCGGGAATTCGCCCCTTCCTACGTATCGGCACGGCGGTCGCCCGCAACGGGGGCCGCCGGTTGAACGGCAATCGGGACGCGCCCGGCATCGGGGCGTTCCGTCCCTGATATCGCTCATGCGACGGAGGATATCCATGCGTACGTACGACTTTTCGCCGCTGTTCCGGTCCACGATCGGGTTCGATCGCGTCAGCCGGCTGCTCGATACCGCGCTGCAGACCGAGGACGGGGCCGGCTATCCGCCCTACAACATCGAGAAGACCGGTGACGAGACCTACCGCATCGTGATGGCGGTCGCCGGTTTCGGCGAGGACGATCTGGAGATCGTGGCCAACGAGAACAGCCTCGTCGTCAAGGGTCATGCCCGCAAGGACGAGGAGGGCGTGACCTTCCTGCACCGCGGCATCGCCGGCCGCGCGTTCGAGCGCCGGTTCCAGCTGGCCGACTACATCCGCGTCCACGGCGCCCGGCTGGAGAACGGCCTGCTGCTGATCGACCTGGTCCGCGAGGTGCCGGAGCACATGAAGCCCCGCACGATCGCGATCGAGAGCGGCAGCGGTCCGAAGAAGCTGGAGCAGAAGGCCGCCTGACCTCGGCCCTGAGGCAGGCCGCGGCGGCCGGACGTTCCTCCGCCGCCGCGGTCGCGCTGCCGGCGAAGGCATGCCGCGCCTCCCCGCGGGACCGCTCCGCCGATCCATGACGCCCCGCCCGCGGCCCCCGCGCGGCGGGGCGTTTCTTTTTGGGGTGACCGACAGGCAAACGGCGACAACCGCCCCGCTGGCCGACTCGGCGTTCAGCCCGGCATGATGGTCGACGGCCATGGACGTAGGGGGCGAGGGTCGTGATGCGGGCAGTCTGGTACGAGCGGTTCGGAGCGGCGCGGCAGGTGCTCGAGGTCGGCGACCTGCCGACGCCGGAACCGGCGGCCGGCGAGCTGCGGGTGCGGCTGGCGGCCTCGGGGGTCAATCCCTCCGACGTGAAGCTGCGCGCCGGTGGCCGGCCGGGCGTCTCCGGCCCGCCATGGCAGAAGATCGTCCCGCACAGCGACGGCGCCGGCACGGTGGATGCGGTGGGGCCGGGCGTCGATCCCGGCTGGATCGGCCGGCGGGTCTGGGTCTGGAACGCCCAATGGCAGCGGCCGATGGGGACCGCGGCGGAGGCGGTGGCGCTGCCGGAGGATCAGGTCGCGCCGCTGCCGGACCCCGTATCGTTCGAGGTCGGCGCCGGCCTCGGCATCCCGGCGCTGACCGCCGCGCATTGCGTCTTCTGCGACGGGCCAGTGGAGGGGCAGACCGTGCTGGTCAGCGGCGGCGGCGGCACGGTGGGCCATCTCGCCGTACAGTTCGCGCGCCTCGGCGGCGCCCGCGTCATCGCCACCGTCGGCCGGCCGGAGGACGCCGCACGGGCGCAGTCCGCCGGGGCCGATGCGGTGGTCGACTTCCGGCGAGAGCCGGTCGCGGATCGGGTCCAGGAGCTGACGGACGGCGCGGGCGTCGACCGGGCGGTGGAGGTGGAGTTCGGCGCCAATGCCGACATGCTTGCCGAGGTGATGCGCCCGCACGGCCGCATCGCCGCCTACGGCTCCGCCCTGGCGCCGCGGCCGGAGGTGCCCTTCTATCCCCTGATGTTCAAGGGCGTCGTCCTGACCTTCGTCCTGGTCTACCTGCTGAAGGGGGCGGACCGTGCGGCGGCGGTGAAGCGGGTCGGCGATGCCTTGGCCGCCGGACGGCTCGAGGTGCCGGTCTCGGCCGTCTTCGATCTGGAGGATGCCGCCGCGGCGCACGAGGCGGTCGAAGCCGGCGGCCGGGCCGGCGCCGTCGTCCTGCGCACGGGCCGGACCTAGCCGGTCCCTCCGGCGGGCCGGAGGGCCTCCGGCGCCCGGTCGACCCTCCGCGCGGGACGTCAGGTCCCCGTATAGGCCGGGGGGCGCCGGTCGATCCAGGCCGAGAGGCCCTCCCGGATATCATTTGTCGGCACCATTTTCGCGAACTGTTCGCTTTCGGTCAGAAGACCTTCGGCGATGCTCATGTTCAGGCCGCGCGTGACCGCGGCGATGATTGCCGCCGCCGCCAACGGCGAGTGGCGGATGATCCGTCCCGCCAGGGCGCGCGCCTCGTCCAGGACCCGGCCTTCGGGCACGACCGCATTGACCAGGCCGAGGCCGAGGGCCTGCTCCGGTCCGAACGGATCGCCGGTGAGGAGGAGTTCGAGAGCCCGCTTGCGCCCGGCGAGCCGGGGCAGCCGCTGTGTCCCCCCGAACGTCGGCGGGATGCCGATGGCGATCTCCGGCTTGGCGAAGCGAGCGGCGTCACTTGCCACGGCGAGGTGAGCCGCTTCGGTGATCTCGCAGCCGCCGCCATAGGCAAGGCCGTTGACCGCGGCGATGACGGGCTTGGGGAAGGCTTCAATCCGGGCCGTCATCGCCTGTCCACGCCGGACGAAATCCCTGACGGCACGGGCGGGGCCCTGTTTGACACTCTCGTAGAACTCGTGGATGTCGCCGCCGGCGGAGAACGCCTTGCCGCCGGCGCCCGTCAGGATGACGGCGCGGACACGGTCGTCGACTTCCAGATCGTCGAGATGCGCAAGAAGCGCATCGGCAAGCTCATAGCTGACGGCGTTCAACCTGTCGGGCCGGTTGAGCGTCAGCGTGGCGATGCCGTCGCGGATCTCGCAGAGAACGGTGTTTGACATGATGGTCTCCCTCGATCGTGGCTGGAGACAGGGTCGCCTTCGCGAGGGGATCGGGCAAACGGCGAAAAATCCACTAAGATGAAAATGATTCATCTATCGTCCAATCTCGTCTCGTCGCGGAGCCAGCGTAGGAAGACGTCGATCTCGCGTCGCGGCTCCCGTCCGGACGGCAGGATCAGCCAGTAGCCCGTCGGGATCGAATGGGGGTCGAACGGGAGGGCGACGATGTCGGGTCCGGCCAGCGCGTCCTTGCAGAGCGGCAACCGGCAGAGCGCGACCCCGAGCCCTTGGGCGGCGGCGTCGAGGGCGAGTTCGACGGTGTCGCAGGAGAGGCGCAGCCTGCCGGCGACGTCGAGCCCATGCGCCTCGAACCAGGTCGGCCAATCATGCTCGACCGAGGAGACGTGGATGAGGCACGTCGTCTCCCAATCGATCCGGCCATCCCCCAGGAGGATCCGGGCGAGGTAGCCGGGGGACGCGACCGGCAGCAGCGCTTCGCGGAACAGGAGCTCGGAGTCGAGGGAGGGCCACGGGCCGGCGCCCATTCGGATCGCGACATCGACGCCGTCGAGCGGGAAGACCGCCTGGCGGTGGCTGGTATCGATCTGCAGCTGAACGTCGGGCCTGAGCTCGCGGAAGCGGCCAAGCCTGGGGATCAGCCATCTGCGGGCGAAGGTCGGCGCGACGCTGACGCGGATCCGACGCTCGCCCAGGACCCGCGACACGCGCCTGGCGCCGGTGGCGATCATCGACAGAGCCTCGGTCACATAAGGCAGGTAGTCCTTGCCTGCCTGCGTCAGGGCAAGCGACCGCCCGGACCGCTCGAAGAGCGGTGTCGCCAGCCAGGTCTCCAGGGTGTCGATGCCATGGCTGACCGCACTCGGCGTCAGCCCGAGCTCGTCCGCGGCCTGCTTGAAGCTCATGTGCCGCGCCGCTGCCTCGAACAGCCTCAGCGACGCGAGCGGCGGCAGCCGATACCCCATTTCCGCCCCCTCCCGAAGTGAAGAAACTTCACTATACCCGCATCGCCGTCAGGAGGGATGCCGGAAAGGGGTCCGTTCTCGCCCTCGTCGGCCGCTCCGGCCCGGCGGCCGCGCGGCGTCGGATCATGCGGCAATCGACCGGCCGATCGCGGCCCCGAACCCCGGTCGCCCAAGAGCTGGAACCGCGTCACCAGGACGGGGCCGGAGCGAAGCGGCGGTCCGGCGAGGCCCCGAATCAGGGGAATGGGCGGCGGTCGGCCGAACCGAAGCATTGGGGCGTTCCCAAAGAGAAAAGGCCGCCGTTGGTTCGGCGGCCTTCGTCTCTTTTTTCGTGATGCCTCACCCGTTCAACCCGAGCTTGGCCGTACCCTAGCAGGACATGAGCCGGCGTCAAGGCCGTTATGTGAAAACCTCAAGCGCCTCAGGGATTTAGTGCGCTGCCGGAATGATGTATCGATACAAAAAAGAGCCGCCCCTAGGGACGGCTCAGGTTCAACAGGGAGGCATCAACAAGGATCGGATCAATCGATGACGACCAACCGATGCCCTCATCGACGATGCCACGATAACTCAAGGGCTTTAAAGATTGGTTAACGTGGCAGGTTCGACTAGACACCGCATTTGAGGCGATTTCGGGGCAAGCATCCGGCAAGGGATTCCGGCCAGGAGTCCCGGTCCAGTCCTCTCGAACGCTATTTCCTCTGCTTCATGGCCTCAAGACGCGCGGGCGTAGCCGACCCCGCGCAGCGCCTCGGCGATTTCGTCCAGGATGGCCGGGTCGTCGATGGTTGCCGGAGTTCTGTAGGACTCGCTGTCGGCGATCTTCTTCATGGTGCCGCGCAGGATCTTGCCCGACCGGGTCTTGGGCAGCCGATCGACCACGACGGCCTGCTTGAAGGCGGCGACGGGGCCGATCTGGTCGCGCACCCGGGCGACCACTTCGCGGACGATCTGGTCCTCGGGACGATCGGCACCCGCCTTGAGCACCAGGAAGCCGAACGGCACCATGCCCTTCAGGTCGTCGGCGACGCCGATGACGGCGCATTCGGCGACGTCCGGATGGCCGGCCAAGACCTCCTCGATCGCGCCCGTGGAAAGGCGGTGCCCGGCGACGTTGATCACGTCGTCGACGCGGGTCATCACGTGGACATACCCGTCGTCGTCGATGAATCCGGCATCGCCGGTCTTGTAGTAGCCCGGGAAGTCGATCAGGTAGGCCTGCCGGAACCGGTCCGCGGCATTCCACAGCGTCGGGGCGGAGCCGGGCGGCATCGGCAGCTTGCAGACCAGCGCGCCGACGTCGCCGGGCGCGACTTCCCTGCCCTCGGGGTCGAGGGCGCGGACGTCCCAGCCCGGCACCGGCTTCGTGGCCGACCCGTACTTGACCGGGAACAACTCGATCCCCAACGGGTTGCCGGCGATCGCCCAGCCGGTCTCGGTCTGCCACCAGTGATCGATCACCGGGACCCGCAGGTGCTTCTCCGCCCACTCGATGGTCGCCGGGTCGGATCGCTCGCCGGCCAGGAACAGTGCGCGGAACCGCGACAGGTCGTAGTCCTTCATCAGCACCGCGTCGGGGTCTTCCTTCTTGATCGCGCGGAAGGCGGTGGGCGCGGTGAACAGGGTGGTCACCCCATGGTCCTGGATCACCCGCCAGAAGGTGCCGGCGTCGGGGGTGCCGACCGGCTTGCCCTCGAACACCACCGTCGTGTTGCCGTGAAGCAGCGGGGCGTAGACGATGTAGCTGTGGCCGACCACCCAGCCCACGTCGCTGGCCGCCCAAAACACCTCGCCCGGCGCCACGTCGTAGAAGTTCTTCATCGTCCACTGAAGCGCGACCGCGTGGCCGCCGTTGTCGCGCACGATGCCCTTGGGCTGACCGGTCGTGCCGGAAGTGTAGAGGACATAGAGGGGATCGGTCGCCGCGACCGGCACGCAGTCGGCCGGGGCGGCGGCGGCCACCGCCTCCTCCCAGTCGTGATCGCGGCCGGGCACCAGGTCGGCCGGCTGCTCGACCCGCTGGAACACCAGCGTCGCTTGGGGCTTGTGGCCCGCCTGCTCGATCGCCGCGTCCAGCATCGGCTTGTAGGAGACGATGCGGCCCGGCTCGATCCCGCAGGACGCGGCGAGGATCGCCTTCGGCCTGGCGTCGTCGATCCGGGTCGCCAGCTCGTGCGGCGCAAAGCCCCCGAACACGACGGAATGGATCGCCCCCAGCCTCGCGCAGGCCAGCATTGCCATCACGGACTCCGGGATCATCGGCATGTAGATGATGACCCGGTCGCCCTTCGCGACTCCCAGCTTCTGCAGCGCCCCCGCCAGCCGGGCTGTGGCGTCGGTCAGCTCGGCGTAGGTATAGGTTCGCGTCGTCCCGGTCACCGGGCTGTCGTAGATCAGCGCCGGGCGATCGCCGTTGCCGGCGGCGACATGACGGTCGAGCGCATTGTGGCAGGTGTTCAGCTCGCCGCCCGCGAACCAGCGGTAGAACGGTGCCTCGGTGTCGTCGAGCACCCTGTCCCAGCGCCGGGTCCAGTCGATCGCCTCGGCCGCCTCGCCCCAGAACCCCTCCGGATCGGCGATCGACCGCCGATGCAGCTCCGCATAGCGCCCCATGATGCCGCGTCTCCTCCCGTTGTCCGGCGTCGGTGGCAGTGTGCCAACTCCGGTCGGCCAAATCGACAGGCAGCATAGGGGTGGGGAAAGGACGCGCGGTTGAGCCATGTCAAGCGGGACTTTCGCAGTCGGCCGGCGAACCGTCGCGGCCGAACCGGAGCGGTCACGGCTCCAGGATCCGGCGTGCATAGGGATGCCGCGGGGGCGGGTCGGCCGGCCGACGCCGCGCGGATCGCGCCTCCCATTGCGGGCGGGCAGGTCCGGTCCTATCGTCGTCGGGCCGATCGTCCGTGCCCGATTCCAAGGCTGCCGCCATGTCCGAGAGCGCTTCCCCCGACCGACGACCCGCGACCGCGTCGCCCTACGACCAGTTGCCCCGGACGGCCGCCAACCATGCGCCGCTGACGCCGCTGACCTTTCTCGACCGCACGGCGCGCGTCTACCCGGAGCGCACCGCCGTGATCCACGGCGACCTGCGGCGGAGTTGGGCGCAGACGGCGGAACGGTGCCGGCGGCTGGCCTCGGCGCTGCGGCGGCGGGGGCTGGGCCGGGCCGACACGGTGGCGGTGATGGCGCCGAACGTGCCCGAGCTGCTGGAGGCGCATTTCGGGGTGCCGATGGCGGGCTGCGTCCTCAACGCGCTCAACACCCGGCTCGACGCGACGACCATCGCCTTCATCCTGGAGCACAGCGAGACGAAGCTGCTGATCGCCGACCGGGAGTTCGGGGCGACCGTGCGCGCCGCGCTGGACCTTATGGCGGCGCCGCCGCCGGTGATCGACATCGACGACCCGCAAGGCCCGGGCGGCCCGCCGATCGGCGCCGGGACCTACGAGGACCTGCTGGCCGAGGGCGATCCCGACGATCCGCCCTACGCGCCCGAGGACGAGTGGGAGTCGATCTCGCTCAACTACACCTCCGGCACCACCGGCAACCCGAAGGGCGTCGTCTACAGCCACCGCGGCGCCTATCTCAACGCGGTGGGGGAGGTCATGGTCTGGGGGATGGCCGGGCATCCGGTCTATCTCTGGACCCTGCCGATGTTCCACTGCAACGGCTGGTGCTTTCCCTGGGCAATCACCGCGCTCGCCGGCACCCATGTCTGCCTGCGCAAGGTGAGCGGGCCGGCGATCTTCGACGCCATCCACCGCCACGGCGTCAGCCATCTCTGCGGCGCGCCGATCGTCATGGGGATGGTGATCGAGGCGGCGGCGGAGCCGGAGACGCCGGCACTGCCGCACCGGGTGAAGTTCATGACCGCCGCAGCGCCGCCGCCGGCCAGCGTACTGGAGAAGATCGGCGCGATCGGCTTTGACATCACCCATGTCTACGGCCTGACCGAGGTCTACGGGCCGTCGACCGTCTGCGCCTGGCAGGAGGATTGGGCCGAGCTGCCACCGCCGGAGCGGGCGGCGAAGCTGGCCCGCCAGGGCGTCACCTATCCGGTGCAGGAGGGGCTGAAGGTCGCCGACCCGCAGACGCTGGAACCGGTCCCGCCGGACGGGGCGACCATGGGCGAGGTCTTCATGCGCGGCAACAACACCATGAAGGGCTACCTCAAGAACCCGGACGCGACCGAAATGGCCTTCGCCGGCGGCTGGTTCCACACCGGCGACCTGGGCGTCGTGCACCCCGACGGCTACATCGAGCTCAAGGACCGGTCGAAGGACATCATCATCTCAGGCGGCGAGAACATCTCGACAATCGAGGTGGAGGGCGTGCTCTACCGCCACCCGGCGGTTCTGGAGGCGGCGGTGGTCGCCCGGCCGGACGAGAAATGGGGCGAAAGCCCATGCGCCTTCGTCACCCTGCGCCGCGGCGCCAGCGCCACCGAGGCGGAGATCATCGCCTTCTGCCGAGACAACCTCGCCCACTACAAATGCCCGAAGACGGTGGTGTTCGGGGACCTGCCGAAGACCTCGACCGGGAAGGTGCAGAAATTCGCTTTGCGGGAGCGGGCGAAGGCGCTGTAGCGGCGCGGCGCGGGGGCCGAAAGGCGCGGGGGCCGAAAGGCGCGGGGCGTGGCCCCGCCCGCGGGCTCGTTCCGGGAGGAGGCACGCCCATCGCGCCGCGCGCCGTTGTTCCAAGGTCCCCAGCTTTGCGCGGGGGGTGGGGGGATGACGTCAGGAGATCGGTCGTCCTCGCGAATAGAGGGGACGCAGGCGGGCGACGGGCGCGGCTTCATCCGCCGCTCAACTCCGCGACCCGCTGGTCGAGAGCGTCGATCAGCGCCTGGACATTTCCGCCGTTGCGCTGGATCAGCGATGCGAACTCGTCTCGCTGGGTGGCCAGCATGCTGACTTCCTCGACCTTCACGTCGATGATGTTGTAGGTGCCGTTGCGTTCCCGCACCCGCCAGCCGACCTGCAGCGGCGGCGCGTCGCCGCGGACGATGCGGGTGGTCACCTGGACGTCGTCGCCTTCCGGCCGGGTGCCGGTGATCTCGAACGTCTCGCCGGAATAGTCGCTGAACCTGCGGGCATAGGTCTGGACGATCCAGTCCTCGAACAGGTCGAGATAGGTGCGCTGCTGCTCCTGGCTCGCCTGGCGCCAGTAGCGGCCGAGGACGAAGCGCCCGATCGTCGGGACGTCGAAGCCCCGGCGGAACAGGTCGCGGAACCGGTCCACCCGCCCCTCCACGCCGGTCGAATCGTCGCGCAGGATCTCGATCGTGCGATCACCCAGATCGCGGATGAACTGTCGGGCGCCGTCCGCATCGGTCTGGGCCGCGGCCGCGCCGGGCAGCGCCAGGACGACCAGCAGGGTGAAGGCGGCGAGGCGGGAGAGCAACGGCTTCATCGGGGCCTCCGGAGAGCAGGGCGATTCACCGCGGAACCGGCGGCAGGTCGAGACGCAGGGGCGGCAGTTCGGTGACCGAGCCCAGCAGGGGCGCCGGTGCGTCGGGCAACCGCGCGGCATCGGCGAAGCCGCGGCGGGCGGCGGCCGGGACGGCCGGATCCGCGGGAAGGGCCATGGCCGAGGAGTCGGTCCCGGCCGTTCCGTCTTCCGCGTCTTCCGGCGGCAGGTCGTCGAAATCTGGGATTTCCAGGGCTTCGCCGGCCGCGCCGTCGGTGATCTCGTTGCGGCGGTTCTGCAGATAGAGACTGCGCACGGCCGCGTAGTAGTCGACCGAACTCCGGCGCAGTTCGTCGAGCGTCTCGATGTTGCGCGACCGGGCGTCGACGACGGTCAGCCCGACCCGCGCGAGCCCGGCGCCGTCGGTGTCGTCCAGCAGGCCCTCGTTCCAGAGGTTGTTGAACGGGTCGCTGGCCATCTCCACCGCCAGCCCGCCGGTATCGCGCACCGTTGAGGGGCCGAGCAGCGGCAACACCAGATAGGGCCCCGAATCGACGCCCCAGACCGCCAGCGTCTGGCCGAAATCCTCGGCCTGGAAGGGCTTGTCCAGGTGCTCTCCGGCGATGTCGATCCAGCCGCCCAGGCCGATCGTGGAATTGACGAAGAACCGGGTGGCGGCGACGTCGACGCCCTCCCAGTCGCCCTGCAAGGCCTCGTTCGCAAGGATCAGCGGGGTGCGGAGGTTCCGCAGCACGTTGCGGACGCCGTCCTTGATCGGCCGCGGGACGATGTCCCGATAGGCGACCGAGACCGGTCGCACGACCACCGTGTCGGCGGCGTCGTTGATCGTGAAGACGGCGCGGTTGAACGGCTCCAGCGGATCGCCGTTGCCGGTCTGGCCGACCGGGCCGGCGCAGGCGCCCAGCGCCAGGGCGGCCGCCAGCACCAAGGCGCCGACGCCGGCCCGACGGACGCTGTGACCGCTGTGCTGCGCGGCGCCTGAAAGGGTTCGCACGATCAACTGCTCCTCCACCCCCCGACATGGGCCGGGAGTTCATTGGTCGGAAGGCGCGTGCGGCCTTCGGGGGATCAACCGGCGGCCACCGCGCCGGGCCGGCGCCGCTTTGCATGCAGGTAGCACAGGACCCGGATTCGCACCAGCCGGCACCCGCGTCGATCGGCAACGTCACGTTGCCGCGTTGCCATTATGCCGCCTCTGGTAACCATTGGCTTAACGCCCGTTCCAGACCAGGGTTGCCGTGTGAAGTATCTGATCGCCGTGGCAATCCTGCGTTCCATTTTCGACCGAGCTGCGGCGAGGGGATGGGCAAAAGCATAAAGACATCTTTATATATAGCTTCCTATCCTCAGCGATGGCTGTTATGCTGCAGTCCATCAATCGAACGGCTGGCCATGCCACGCCCCGTCGGGCTCTCGACGGGGCGGGGAGGACCGGGGGACCGGACGGACTGTCACGGGATCGGAGGCAACGCGGATGGATCATCTGCTCCAGGGACTGAAGGCGGCGGCGGAGCCTACTCGGCTTCGCATCCTGGCGCTGTGTGCGCATGGGGAGCTGTCGGTCAGCGACCTGACCCAGATCCTGGGGCAAAGCCAGCCGCGCGTGTCCCGCCATCTGAAGCTCCTGTGCGATGCCGGCCTGCTGGACCGGTTCCGGGAGGGCACGTTCGCCTATTTCCGCCTGTCGGACCGCGGCACCTGCGCCGACCTCGCCCGCACGCTGGCCGACCTGATCCCGGCGGAGGACGACCTTCACCGCCTGGACCTGGAGCGATTGGAGGCGATCAAGCGCCAGCGGGCCGAGGCGGCGGCGACCTATTTCGCGGAGAATGCCGGGCGCTGGGACGAGATCCGCAATCTCCACATCGCCGACAGCGAGGTGGAGGAGGCGCTGGTCGACCTGCTGCCGGCCGGCGGGATCGGCACCCTGCTGGATCTCGGCACCGGGACCGGCCGGATGCTGACCCTTATGGGCGGCCGGGCGCATCGCGCCGTGGGCATCGATTCCTCGCGCGAAATGCTGTCGGTCGCCCGCGCCAATCTCGACCAGGCCGGCCTGCGCCATTGCCAGGTCCGGCTCGGCAACCTCTACCAGCTGCCGCTCGGCTCGGATAGCGTGGACGTGGCCGTGATGCATCAGGTCCTGCACTACCTGGAGGAGCCGGCCGACGCGCTGTTGGAGGCGGCCCGCGTGCTCAAGCCCGGCGGTCGACTGCTGATCGCCGATTTCGCCCGCCACGACGTGGAATCCCTGCGGATCGACCATGCCCATCGCTGGCTGGGGTTCGCGGACCGTGACGTTGCCGCCTGGCTCGAACGGGCCGGGTTCGAGGTCGACCGGCCGCTCCGGCTGCCGGGCGGCCCGCTCACCGTCACGATCTTCGCCGCCGACCGCAAGGCGACGGCCACGGTCACACCCATCACCGCACGACGCTCCGTTGGAGAGGCATAACAATGAACCTTCAGACGAGCCCGCGCGACGTCACCGCCCGCTCCCCCCTGCCGCAGCGCGACGACCGGCGCGACGGGGTGGTGGGCCCGGTCTTCGGCCGCGCGTCGCGCCCCGCGCCCACCCTCAGCTTCGAGTTCTTCCCGCCGAAGAGCGAGAAGATGGAGAAGACCCTGTGGGAGACCATCTCGAAGCTGGAGCCGCTGAAGCCCCGCTTCGTCTCGGTCACCTGCGGCGCCGGCGGCTCGACCACTGAACGCACCTTCGACACGGTCACCCGAATCCAGCGCGAGACCGGCCTGCCGGCCGCGGCGCACATGACCTGCGCCTCCGCGCCCAAGGTCGCGATCGACGAGATGGCGCGCGGCTACTGGGATGCCGGCGTGCGCCACATCGTGGCCCTGCGCGGCGATGCGCGCAGCGAGGACGGCGTCTATGCGCCGAACCCGGACGGCTACGCCTATGCCGACAACCTGGTCGCCGGGCTGCGCGAGATCCATGACTTCGAGATCAGCGTCTCCGCCTATCCGGAGGTCCACCCCGACGCGCCGTCGGCCCAGTTCGACCTGGACCACCTCAAGCGCAAGATCGACAACGGGGCGACCCGCGCGATCACCCAGTTCTTCTTCGACAACGAAGACTACTACCGCTTCGTCGACAAGGCGCGCGGCGCCGGGATCGAGGTGCCGATCGTGCCGGGCATCCTGCCGATCACCAACTTCGCCAACACGGTGAAGTTCGCGGGCATGTGCAAGGCGCGCATCCCGGACTGGCTGGCCGAGCTGTTCGAGGGCCTGGACGACGACCCGGCGACCCGCCAGGCGGTCGCCGCGACGGTCGCCGCAGAGCAGTGCCGCCTGCTGCAGGACCAGGGCATCGACGAATTCCACATCTACACGCTCAACCGGGCGGAGCTGACGCTGGCGCTCTGCACCATGCTCGGCGTCCGGGCGGAGACCGCCGCGACCGCCGGCTGAGACCGCAGGAGCGACAGCAGGCGGCGGTGCCCGACCCCGGGCGCCGCCGCTTCCGTCCTCAGATCACGCCGATCCGCCGGCCCCGCCGGGGGAGGAGGGAGACCCGCATGACCGCCAACGATCGATCCCAAGACGCCGCTGCCGGCCGCGCCGGCCGCCGCGCGGCCCTGGAGGCCGCTGCCGCGGAGCGCATCCTGGTGCTCGACGGCGCGATGGGGACGATGATCCAGGGCTACAAGCTGGAAGAGGCCGACTACCGCGGCGAGCGGTTCCACGACTGGCCCTCCGACCTGAAGGGCAACAACGACCTCCTGGTGCTGACCCGGCCGGACCTGATCGCCGAGATCCACCGGCAGTTCATGGAGGCCGGCGCCGACATCATCGAAACCAACACATTCAACGGTACGACGATCAGCCAGGCCGACTACGGCATGGAGGACCTGGTCGACGAACTCAACATCGAGGCGGCGCGCCTGGCGCGCGCGGCGGCCGACGCGATGACGGAGAAGACCCCGGACAGGCCGCGTTTCGTCGCCGGCGCGGTCGGGCCGACCAACAAGACGCTGTCGCTGTCGCCGGATGTGAACGACCCCGGCTTCCGGGCGACCAGCTTCGACGCGGTCAAGGAAGCCTACCGCCAGCAGGTCGCGGCGCTGGTCGAAGGCGGTGTCGACATCGTCCTGATCGAGACGATCTTCGACACCCTCAACGCCAAGGCGGCGATCTTCGCGGTCTGGGAAGTGTTCGACCAGATCGGCGAGACCCTGCCGGTGATGATCTCCGGCACGATCACCGACCTCTCGGGCCGCACCCTGTCCGGCCAGACGACGGAGGCGTTCTGGAACTCCGTGCGCCACGCCGAACCGTTCTCGGTCGGCCTGAACTGCGCCCTCGGCGCGGAGGAACTGCGGACCTACGTGGCGGAGCTGTCGCGGGTCGCCGAGGTGCGGGTGTCGGCCTACCCCAATGCCGGCCTGCCCAACGAGTTCGGCGAGTACGACCAGAGCCCGGAGGAACTGGCCGCCTACATCGCCGAATGGGCCGACAGCGGCCTGCTCAACATCGTCGGCGGCTGCTGCGGCACCACGCCGGCGCATATCGCGGCGATCGCCGGGGCGGTCGAGGGCAAGCCGCCGCGTGCGGTGCCCGAGCTGCCGGTGAGGATGCGGCTCAGCGGCCTCGAGCCGTTCGCCGCGACCGCGTGACGTAAAGGGAGAGCAGCCGACATGACAAGAACTTTCATCAATATCGGCGAGCGGACCAACGTCACCGGCTCCGCCCGCTTCCGAAAGCTGATCGAACAGGACGACTACGATACCGCTCTCGAGGTCGCGCGCCAGCAGGTCGAGAACGGCGCGCAGATGATCGACGTCAACATGGACGAGGGCATGCTCGACTCCGAGGCGGCGATGGTGAGGTTCCTCAACCTCGTCGCCGCCGAGCCCGACATCAGCCGCGTGCCGGTGATGATCGACAGTTCCAAGTGGACCGTGATCGAGGCCGGGCTGAAATGCGTCCAGGGCAAGCCCGTGGTCAACTCGATCAGCCTGAAGGAGGGCGAGGAGCCGTTCATCCGCCAGGCCAGGCTGCTGCGCCGCTACGGGGCGGCGGTGGTCGTGATGGCGTTCGACGAGACCGGCCAGGCCGACACCAAGGAGCGCAAGGTCGAGATCTGCGAGCGGTCCTACAAGGTGCTGACCGAGAAGGTCGGCTTCCCGCCCGAGGACATCATCTTCGACCCCAACATCTTCGCGGTCGCCACCGGCATCGAGGAGCACAACAACTACGCAGTCGATTTCATCGAGGCGACCGCCGAGATCAAGAAGCGCTGCCCGCACGCGATGATCTCCGGCGGCGTGTCGAACATCTCGTTCTCGTTCCGCGGCAACGAGACCGTGCGCCAGGCGATGCATTCGGTGTTCCTCTACCACGCCATGCAGGCGGGCATGGACATGGGCATCGTCAACGCCGGCCAGTTGGCGGTCTACGAGAACATCGACGCCGAGCTGCGCGAGCGGGTCGAGGACGTGATCCTCAACCGACGAGACGACGCCACGGACCGGCTGCTCGAGATCGCCGAGCGCTACAAGGGCGGCGGCCAGGTCCAGGAGAAGGACCTGTCGTGGCGCGAGCAGGAGGTCACCAAGCGGCTGGAGCACGCCCTGGTCAACGGCATCGCCGACTGGGTCGAGGAGGACACCGAGGAGGCCCGCCAGAAGGCCGAGCGGCCGCTGGAGGTGATCGAGGGTCCGCTGATGAGCGGCATGAACGTGGTCGGCGACCTGTTCGGCGCCGGCAAGATGTTCCTGCCGCAGGTGGTCAAGTCGGCGCGCGTGATGAAGAAGGCGGTGGCCTACCTGCTGCCCTATTTCGAGGAGGAGAAGCGCCTGGCCGGCGGCGGCGCCCGCTCCAACAACGGCAAGGTGCTGCTGGCCACGGTCAAGGGCGACGTCCACGACATCGGCAAGAACATCGTCGGCGTGGTTCTGCAGTGCAACGACTACGAGGTGATCGACCTCGGCGTGATGGTGCCGACCGACAAGATCCTGAAGGCGGCCAAGGAGCACGAGGTCGACGCGATCGGCCTCTCCGGGCTGATCACGCCCAGCCTGGACGAGATGGTCAATGTCGCCAAGGAGATGCAGCGTCAGGGCTTCGACCTGCCGCTGCTGATCGGCGGCGCCACCACGTCGAAGATTCACACCGCGGTCAAGATCGCCCCGAGCTACGACCAGCCGGTGGTCTACGTCCCCGACGCCTCGCGCGCGGTCGGCGTGGTGGGCAAGCTGCTGTCCGAGACGCATCGCGCCGACTATGCCAAGGCGGTCGCCGAGGACTACGCCAAGATGCGCGAGCGCCATGCCGCCGGCCAGCGCGAGTCGAAGCGGGTGCCGATCGACAAGGCGCGCGCCAACCGGATCCCGATCGACTGGCAGGCCTACGAGCCGCCGAAGCCGGCGTTCACCGGCCTCAGGGTCTTCGAGGACTGGGATCTGGCCGATCTGGCCGAGTGCATCGACTGGACGCCGTTCTTCCAGACCTGGGAACTGGCCGGCAAGTATCCGCAGATCCTGGACGATCCCAAGGTCGGCGCCGCGGCGCGCAGCCTGTTCGAGGACGCGCAGGGCATGCTGAAGCAGGCGATCGCCGAGAAGTGGACCACGCCGCGCGCGGTGATCGGCTTCTGGCCGGCGAACGCGGTCGGCGACGACATCGAGGTCTACGCCGACGACGACCGGGCCGAGGTGCGCGCGGTCCTGCACAGCCTACGCCAGCAGATGGAGCGCAACCGCGAGCGGCCGCATGCCGCGCTGGCCGACTTCGTCGCGCCGAAGGAAACCGGCAAGGCCGACTGGATCGGCGGGTTCGCGGTGACCTCGGGGACCGGGCTCGACGAGAAGGCGGCGGAGTTCGAGGCCAGGAACGACGACTACAACTCGATCCTCGCCAAGGCCCTGTCGGATCGGCTGGCCGAAGCCTTCGCCGAGCGGATGCACGAGCGGGTGCGCAAGGAGTTCTGGGGCTATGCGCCCGACGAGCATCTGTCCAACCAGCAGCTGATCGCCGAGGAATACAAGGGCATCCGCCCGGCCCCGGGGTATCCGGCCTGCCCGGACCATACGGAGAAGCCGACGCTGTTCGCGCTGCTGGACGCGGAGAACACCGCCGGAATCGCCCTGACCGAGAGCATGGCGATGACCCCGGGCTCGGCCGTCAGCGGCCTCTACTTCAGCCACCCGCAGTCGACGTACTTCGGCCTCGGCAAGATCGGCCGCGACCAGGTCGAGGACTACGCCGTGCGCAAGGGCATGACACTGGAGGAGATCGAGCGCTGGCTGGGGCCGAACCTCAACTACGAGCCCGGCGCGGCCGAGAAGGAAAAGGAGAAGGCGGCGGCGTAGGAAAGGTTGCGCCCCGCGGGCCTGGTTCCCGTAGCGATTCAAGACAGATGGTCATTCCCGCGAAGGTGGGGATCTCAACGGACGCCGCGCGTCGCGGCGGCAGTGCCCGTGCCACGAAGATGCCCGCCTGCGCGGGGATGACCTGCTTCTTTGGCCTTCCCGACCGGATGCCGCCGGGAAAGCGCCACCTACCGCACGTACCAGAACCGGCGCGGGCCGGTATCGAGATGGACGAAGCGAGAGCGCCAGTAGATGCCGAGTCCCCCCGTCTGTACCGCCTGGGCGAAATTCGCCAGGATGTGGATGCCGTAGCCCTGGACCGACACGTCGATCGCCTGGCCGCGCATGTGGAAGCTGTTCTGCGCCGCGCCCTCGATCCGCAGCGCCGCGTTGGTCTCCGGCGTGCGGTAGGCGGAATGGACGTTGACCCACGGCACGTGGCCACGGGCGATGCGGTACTTCTCGTGAAGCCGCCAGACCAGGTCGAGCGTCGCCGGGTCGATCCGGATCGCCGTGTCGCGCCGGAAATCGCGCAGCAGCCAATTCAGCCGATAGAGCGGCCGCTCCAGGTAGCCGGTGCCGTCGTGATAGACGTCGTCGAAGCGCTCGTCGGTATGGGGATTGTAGAGCCGCAGGGCGCGCGGCGGCTCGGTCGCGCGCGATCGCCGGGGCAGGGCGGCCGAGGCCACCCCGGCCGCGCCGGCGGCCAGCACCCTGCGCCGACCGAGACCAGGAGTGCGGCTGCGGTCCAAGCCGTCAGAGGGCGTGGGCATGGCGGGCGGGCTCCGGCGGCTGCATCGGGGACGAGGGCCGCGCCCGGTTGTCGGGCGCCGCGCCCTGGCCCATAGTGCCGCCATGCGTTCCCGCCCGAAAGCCCCGCCGACACGTCCAGCCCGCCCGTGACCGATCCGTTCCCGCACGATCCTTCCGATCTGCCGCCCCTGCCACGCTGGCGGGAAGCGGTGCGGCAGGATTGGATCGACTACAACGGTCACATGAACGTCGCCTATTACGTGCTGGTCTTCGACCATGCCACGGATGCGCTGCTGGCCGGCGTCGGGCTCGGCCCGGACTATGCCGCGGCCGGCGCCGCCTCCGTCTTTGCGGTCGAGGCGCACGTCACCTATGACCGGGAGGTGGGCGACGGCGACCCGCTCGACGTTTCGACGCAGGTGCTGGGCGTGGACGACAAGCGCGTCCATCTCTTCCACACCATGGTTCATGCCGAACACGGCTCTCCGGCCGCCACCAACGAGGTCCTGTTGCTGCACGTGGATCTGACCACCCGGCGCGCCGCGCCTTTCCCTGAAACCGCGCGCCGGGCGCTGGATCGCCTCGCCGCCGATCATGCCCGCCATCCGCGCCCGGCCAAGGCCGGCCGGTCGGTGGCGTTGAGACCCCGGCGCCCGGCGGAGGGCGGAGCATGAGCCGGCGCCTCGCACGAGTCGGCGCGGGCGGCCTGGCGCTCGCCCTCTGGGCCGCCGCGGGTCCGGCCGTCGCCGCCTGTACCGATCCCGCGGATCCGGGCGTCGACTGGCGGCGCTGCTATCAGGACGGCCGGGAATTGAGCGAGGTCGACCTGACCGGCGCGGAACTGCGTGACGCCACCTTCCAGCGTGCCAACCTCGACGGCGCGATTCTCGACGGCGCCGACGCCTTTCGCGCCAAGTTCTTCAGCGCAAGCCTGGTCGGGACCAGTTTCGACGGAACCCGGCTCTATGAGGCCGACCTGACCCGCGCCGACGCGACCGGCGCCTCGTTCCGCGGCGCCGACCTGCGTCAGGCCCGGCTGGTCGGCACGATTCTGGTCGGCGCCGACCTGACCGGCGCGGAACTGAGTGGCGCCGACCTGCGCAACGCCGATGTGAGCGGGGCCACATGGGTCGACGGGGAGCGCGTCTGCCGGGAGAACTCCATCAGCCGCTGCCGCTAGGGCGGGGTCCGACATCCGCTCCCGCCGCGGCCGGTGGACATCTTTTCGGGGTGGGAATGCTTTCCATATTGACGCATCATTAACCTTGTCTTCAGGGTTCCCGTCGCATCCTTTCTCGCGAGTGCCGGATCGGTATGAAACTCCCCAGAGTTTGAAGAGCGGGCCACCCGACGATGACCGCATCCCCCCGGTTCGACGAGGCCAACCTTTTCGCCCAGGCCGCCATTCGGCACCTGGAGGCGGAGGGCATCCCGCCGTCGCCTGAGAACTATGCGGTCTGGTTCAGCTATTTCGCCAAACAGGATCCCGACCTCGTTCGGACGATCGACGTCCTGAGATCGAACAACGAGCAGATGACCCCGGCGCGCTCGGCCGAGCTCTATGCCCAGTACATCGGCACCGGCCGGGAGCGGCAGGTGATCGAGAACGTCGCCCGGGAGGTCGAGGCGGCGCTCGGCGAAATGATGTTCATGCTTCGGGAGACCGGCCGCGACACCGGCCGCTTCGGCGAATCGCTGGCGGAATTCTCGTTGAAGGTAAATGCGCATATGGGCCTGGAGGAGCTCCAGGACGTGGTCCGCGCCATGGTGCTGCAGACGCGCGAGATGCTGGAGCGCAACCGCCGGCTGGACAGCGACCTCAAGGCGAACGCCCGCAAGATGGAGCGGATGCGCCAGGATCTCGAGGAAGTCCAGAAGGAGGCGATGACCGACGGGCTGACCGGTATCGCCAATCGCAAGTATTTCGACATGACCCTGCGCGCCGCCGCGGCCGCGGCGATGGAGGAGGGCAGCGCGCTCTGCCTGTTGATGATCGACATCGACCACTTCAAGGTCTTCAACGACACCTACGGCCACCAGGTCGGCGACGAGGTGATCAAGCTCGTGGCCCATGTGCTCAAGCAGCAGGTCAAGGGGCAGGACACGCCGGCCCGCTACGGCGGGGAGGAGTTCGCGATCGTGCTGCCCGACACTCGCCTGATCGATGCGTTGCAGCTGGCGGAGAACATCCGCAGGGCGGTCGCGTCGAAGAAGATCGTGCGGCGCAACAGCGGCGAGAACCTGGGCTCGATCACCCTGTCGCTGGGCGGGGCCAGTTACCGCCCCGGCGAATCGATGTCGGCCCTGATCGAGCGCGCCGACGCGGCGCTTTATCTGGCCAAGCGCGCGGGGCGCAACCGCGTGGCGTCGGAAAGCGAGCTGGCAACCGAGGCGGAGCAGGCGTAGCGTCGAACCCGTGGCCGGCGCGGCTGATCTGATCTTTCCGAAATCAATACCAGAATCGTCGTGCCCGCGATGGCGGGCACCTCCCGGGCAGGGGCGTTCGCGTGGCAACGCGCGCCGTCCATCAAGGCCCCCGCCTTCGCGTCGCCTTCGCGGGGATGACCCTCTCTGGTGGATGTTCAACGCAGAACGGTTCTGCCGGCGCAGGCGAGTGGTACGGCCGTCGGGGCGTTATCCGGCGGCGCGCGCCAAAGCGGTCAGGGCGTCGCCCTCGGCGCGGTAGCCGATCCATTCGGTCTTCTCGACCATGCCCAGGCCCTCGTAGAAGCCGCGCGCCGGGTTCCAGTCCAGCACCGAGAGGTCGAGCCGGGTGTAGCCGCGGGCGACCGCCTCCGCCGCGACCGCCGCGAGCAGGCGGCGGCCCAGGCCCGAACCACGATGCGCCTGCTCGACATAGAGGTCCTCGAGATAGAGGCCCGGGCGGCCCTCCCAGGTCGAATAGTTGGGAAAGAAGAGGGTGAAGCCGACGAGGCGGCGGCCGGCGTCGGCGACGATCGACTGGAACACCGGCCGCTCGCCGAATCCGTCGCGCAGAAAGTCCTCTTCGGTCGCCCGAACCCGGTCCGACGCACGTTCGAAGTCGGCAAGCTCATGGACGAGGCGAAGGATCTCGGCCGTGTCGGCGGGCGTGGCCGGACGGATCTGCATGGAGGCGCTCATCGGTTCTCCTTCGAACATCGGCGCGGCGGGCGCACATTAGGGGGCGTCCGGTCGCCGGCCAAGCGGGTTCCGTTTGACGGCAAAACCGTGTTCAATCGACCGGGCGCCGCGCCGTTCCGCGCCCCCGCCGGTGCCCGAGAGAGGGCGCCAATACCTCCCCACACTCGCCCGGCCGCGCCCGGGCCGAGGTCCATGGCCCACCGTCCGCTGCCCAAGCGCCAAATCCTGGCCCGGTCGTTCCTGAGGCTGCGCCGGCTGAACCGGAACGACCAGATGATGCTGGCGGGTCTGGCGGTGGTGATCGGCGCGGCGGCCGCCGGCGGCGCCATCGCCTTTCGCTTTCTGCTCTCCGCCGTGCAGTTCATGGCCTTCGGCTATGCCGGCGACAACCTGCTGACCCACGCCGCCGCGCTGCCCTGGTGGCAGATCCTGCTGGCTCCGGCGGCGGGCGGTCTGGCGGTCGGTCTGATCCTGGTCTACCTGATGCCCGGCCGACGGCCGCTTGGCGTGCCGCATGTCATGGCGGCCTGCGCCCTGCGAGGCGGGCGGATGTCGCTGCGTGCGGGTCTCGGCGCGGCCGTGGTCAGCGCCACCTCGCTCGGCGTCGGCGCGTCGACCGGCCGGGAAGGCCCCGTCGTGCACCTGGGAGCGACGCTCAGCGCCTGGCTGGCGCGCCGCCTGCGCCTGTCGGCGGCGCTCAGCCGGACGCTTCTCGGCTGCGGCGTGGCGGCGGCGGTGGCGGCGAGCTTCAATGCGCCGATCGCCGGCGTGTTCTTCGCGCTCGAGGTAGTGGTCGGCCACTATGCCCTGTCCGCCTTCGCCCCGATCGTCCTTGCGTCGGTGACGGGGACCGTCCTCAGCCGGCTCCATTACGGCAATTTCCCGGCCTTCGTCCTGCCGGAGAGCTATCCGATCGCCTCGTTCTGGGAGTTTCCGGCCTTCGCGCTCCTGGGCGTGGTGTCGGCCGCGGTGGCGATCGTCTTCATGTTCCTGGTCAACCTGGTCGAGGACGGAGTCGAGCGGGCCAAGGTGCCCTGGGTGATCCGTCCCGCGATCGGAGGGCTGGGGGTCGGGGCGATCGCGATCCTGTTCCCGCACGTCCTCGGCGTCGGCTACGAGGCGACCGACCTTGCCCTGCGCGAGCAGCTCAGCCTCGGCCTCCTGGTCGCCCTGATCGTGGCGAAGACGGCGGCCACCGCCCTCAGCCTCGGGTTCGGCTTCGGAGGGGGGGTCTTTTCGCCGTCCCTCTTCCTGGGTGCGATGACCGGGGGCGCGTTCGGCCTGATCGCGACCGGCGTGTTCCCGGAATTCAGCTCGGGCCATGGCGCCTACACCCTGGTCGGTATGGGCGCGGTCGCCGGCGCGGTGTTGGGCGCGCCGATCTCGACGATCCTGATCGTGTTCGAGATGACCGGAGACTACGCCCTGACCATCGCGGTCATGGTGGCGGTGGCGATCGCCTCGGTGCTGACCCAGGAGGTCCTCGGCCGCAGCTTCTTCACCTGGCAACTGGAGCGCAGCGGCATCAGCCTGAAGGGCGGGCGGGAAATCGGTCTCCTTTCCCAGATCCGCGTCTCCGACGTGATGAAGCGCGACTATGCAGCGATCGCCCCCGACGCCGGGCTGGAGGAGGTTCGCGCGAAGCTGCGCGGCGCCCGCTATGGCGAACTCTTCGTGCTGGAGGACGACAACCGGCTGGTCGGCGTACTGACCGTGACCGACCTGGCGCAGCAGGAGGAGGAGGCGCAGGAGGCGTCGAGCGAGCCGCCCACCGCCCGTCGCCTCGCCCGGGCCAACCCTCCGATGCTGGAGGCGGAGGAGGAGATCCGCCAGGCGATGCGGCTGATGGACACGGCCGGCGAGAGTCACCTGCCGGTCGTCGATTCCAAGGAGGCCCGGCGCGTCGTCGGGTTCGTGCACGAGCACGACGTGGTGCTGGCCTACCAGCGCGCCCTCCTGCAGGCGCGGGCGGAGGAGCGGGGCGAGCGCGTCCCCGACAGCTGGGGCCGGCGAGGATAGCGCCCGCCGGCGATCTCAGGCGGCGGGCGCCGCGCCGTCGAGCAGCGCGGTGACGGCGTCCAGCAGATTGGCGTCGTCCACCGGCTTCGACAGGACCCGGTCGATCGGCGAGCGGCCGGTACCGGCCGGCGACTCGTCCACGGCCGGCTGGCCGGAGCACAGGAGGATCGGAACCGACGGTGCCCGGCGGCGAACCGCCGCGGCCAGCTCGATGCCGGTCACCCCCGGCATCTGCTGGTCGGTGATCAGCATCGACCAGGAGCCGGGGTCGGCGGCGAGCCGGTGCTCCGCCTCGGCCGGATCGGAGGTGCCTTCCACGGCAAAGCCCGCCCGGCGCAAGCGGTGCAGCATGACGTCGAGCACCGCGGGCTCGTCGTCGACGACCAGGATCGGCGGGCGGGCCGCGCCGACCGCGCGGACGGCCGGGGCCGGGGCCTGCGACGGCTGGGCCGCTTCCGCAAGCGGGAACAGAACGTCGAACCGGCAGCCCTCACCCTCGGCCGAGGTCACGACGATCGCCCCGTCGTGGCCGGTGACGATTCCCATGACCGCCGGGAGGCCGAGCCCGGAGCCCTGGCCCACGTCCTTGGTCGTGAAGAAGGGGTCGAAGATGTGCTCGACCGCATCGGGGGCGATGCCCGAGCCAGAGTCCTCGACGGAGAAGCGATAGTAGCGCCGAGCCGGGTCCGGTCGCCCGACCCGGAGCAGCGTCTCGCCGCGCCCGGATCGGCCGATCTCGATCGAGCGGCCGTCGGCGGTGTGGCGATGGCGCACCGGCGGACGGCCGTGCCGTGCCGCATCCGGGCCGTCGGCGGCGGCCGCGGGATCCGGCTCCGCCATCCCGCAGGTGATGCGGACCCGTCCCGGGGCGCCGCCCAGAGCGTCGACGGCGTTGACGCAGAGGTTCATCAGCACCTGGCTCAGCTGCGTCGGGTTCGCGCAGACCATGATCCCCGGGTCCGGCGCCTGCCAGGAGAAGTCGACCGTGGCGGGGAGGGTGGCGCGCAGCATGGCCGCCGTATCGCGCACCAGCGGCGCCGCGGGCACGTTCGCGACACCGTCGCCGCCGCCGCGGGAGAACGCCAGGATCTGCCCGACCAGTTCCCGCGCCCGGTTGCCGGCGATCCGGACCTGGCCGGCAAAGTCGCGGGTCTGCCCGTCGGGCAGGTCCTCCTCTATCAACTGGGCGTAGCCCAGAATGGCCGCCAGGATGTTGTTGAAGTCGTGTGCGATGCCCCCCGCGAGGCGCCCGATGGCCTCCAGCTTCTGCGCCCGGAAGAACTGCTCGCGCAGGGCGTCGCGCTCGGCCTCGGCGCGCTTGCGCTCGGAGATGTCGCGCACGACCGAAATGGTGCCGCCGTCGGGCAGGGCGGTCAGCATCATGTCCTGGTCGAAGTGCCGGCCGTCCAGGGTCTGGGCGACCGAATTGCCCCGCCACGCGCCGCCGGCCGCCAGGGACGGAACGGCCTCCGCCGTGAGTCGCGCCGCCTCGTCCGGAGGATAGAGGCTGCTCCAGTGCCGGCCGATCAAGACGGCTGGATCCTCACAGCCGAACATGCGGGCATGCGCAGGATTGAGGTAGGTGAACCGCCCGTCCAGGCCGGCGATGGCGATGCCGTCGTGGGCGGCGTCCATGGCGGCCAGCCGGGCGCGCAGCAGACGCTCCGACTGCTTCAGACGGGTCACGTCGGTGCGCACCGACACGAGGTCGCCCTCGTCGGTCCGCCGCTCGCTGATCAGCAGCGTCCGGCCGTCGACGAAGTGCTGTTCGAACGCCTCCTGCGGCCGGCGCATCATCGCGACGCGCTCCTCGACCGCGGCGTCGAGCGGACCGGACAGGACGATGCGTCCGGAGGCGTAGGACCGGCGGAGCAGGACCGCGACCGGCGTCCCGGGCTCCAGCGCCTCGCCGGCCCAGGGGTAGAGATCCCTGAACCGCTGGTTGGCGACGACGATGCGATCCTCGGCATCGGCGATCAGGAAGCCTTCCGACGTGTTCTCGATGGCGTCGCGCAGCCGCGCCTCGGCACGCTGTGCCTCGCCCCGCGCCCGGTCGGCGGCGCGGGCCAGCCGACGCGCCTCGGACCGCTGGTTCAGCAGCACCGCGAACAGCACCAGGCCGCACAGGAGCAGCACGCCGAAGCTGGTGACGATTCGCATGTGGATGGAACGGACGGCGTCGGGGTCGAGGACGGTGCGGTCACCGGCCGTGGCGATCTGCAGGGCACGCCGCATGTCGACCGAGAGGGCGTCCAGCCGCTGTCGCGTCGCCGCCGCCTCGGCCGCGTCGCCGTTCGCAACGGCCGCGATCGACCGCTCCAGCCCCTGGATCTCCGCAAAGTTGCCTCGGATGATGTCGCTAAAGCCTTCGACCCGGCGCAGGAGGGCGGTCTCTCGGGACTCAAGCAGAACGGGATAGCGGCTCCACAGAAGATCGTAGCGTAGCCGCAGCGTCTCGGCCGTCTGATGGGTTCCGAGTGCCGCATGGCGATCGACGGCCGAGATCAGGCGCTGGAGTTCCCGGTCCGTCTGGACGACCGCCCAGACGCCCCGGTCATAGGCGCTGAAGAGGAGAGCCCGTTCCTGTACCACGCCATAGGCCCCGACCACCGCTGCCAGGGCGGAAGCCAGGGCCACCAATGCCACGAGTGCCCGCAGCCGGCGGCGGTCCCATCGGCGCACGCCGCGATCAGGCGGCAATTCCTGAGGCGTGGCCGAAACGGCCAGGGTATCGGCATTCATGCGGCGACGACCCCCACGAAAGGGACCATCTTGAGACTACATTTCCCAAGAAAATCTAAACGACATCATAGGTCGGAAGGGCTATGAATTTCGACCCGATCGAATCGAAAGCACATATTCTTTTTTCCGGCCGACTGCGCTAGAAAAGTGGTAGTCCGAATTCGACCGCCAGAGCTACATGACCACAGTACCCGGTATGCCGACGGGTCCCAGCCGCTCTCTGGATGTGCTCCTGGTCGAGGACGATGCCCAGCTGCGCGACTATCTCTCGGTGCGGTTAACACGCCTCGGCCACCGCGTCCGGGACGTGCCCGATGGGCGGGCGGCGCTGGACGCGTGCCGCGAGGGCGGGCGGCCCGATGTCGTGGTCACCGACATCTTCATGCCCGAGGCGGACGGATTGGAGCTGATCCGGACGATCATGAGCGAGTTCGGCTCCATCGCGATGGTGGCGATGTCCGGCGGCAGCCCGCGGGTCCCGGCCGACTACCTTCCGCACGCCCGGATGTTCGGCGCTGCCGAGACGCTGGCAAAGCCGTTCACCACGGAGCAATTGGTCGAGGCGATCGAGCGGGCCGTCGCCCGGCATGAGGCGTCCGGCCGGGACCGGTGAGCGCGGTCCCGATTCCGCTTTGAACCCGGCCCCCGGCATCCCCACGTCGAAGGCACTGGACGGCGGACGGAGGATCGGCCGATGACCGATATCCGCATCACCGACGACACCGTTTTCGAACGCCTGGAACGGGAACTCGCCGAACGGCTGGAGCATGGCCGGTTCGACGAGCCGCGCACGCTTGCCCTGGAGGCGGCCCTGCTCGCCTGGCGCGAAAAGTGGCGCGATCGACTGGAGCCGGCCTATCCGCCCGAGACGGCGGTGCCGGCGCCGGTGTCAGCCGCGGTGCCCGATCCGGACGCGGCACTGGAAGACAGCTTCCCGGCGAGCGATCCGCCCCAGCAGGTCCTGTCGGACCGCGTGGGCGCGCCCGTCGGTCGGCATGCCACCGGGACCGGGCGCAACCAGCGTCTGCGGCACATTCCGCGGGCCGAGGTCGAGGACCGGCTGGAAAACGACGGCCCGGTGGCGCTGATCGACCTGGCCGATCCCGACCGCTACGCGGCGGGCCACCTGCCGGGCGCGGCCAACCTGCCGCTCGACGGCGGGTTCGAGACCGCCGCCCTCGGCACCCTGCCGGCAACCGATCGGCCGGTGGTGGTCTATGGAGCCGACGACCGGGACGACCGTCCGGCAGAGGCGGCAACACGGCTGGCGGCGGCCGGGTATCGGGAGGTGCTGGTCTATGGCGGCGGTACCGCGGACTGGCGCCGCGCGGGCCTGCCCCTGGATCGCGGCGGCTGAGCGAACCGGCGGCTGAGCGAGCCGGCAGCGGAACGGCGGAGGCCGGCCGGGCGTTTCCCGGCCATGCCCGCCTCCGCCCCCCCGCCGCGCCAGATGACCGATCGTGCGGCGCTGGCCTGGATCGTCTACGACTGGGGCCACTCGGCCTATGGCGCCGTGGTCCACACCTTCGTCATGGGGGTGTGGTTTGCCCGCGAGGTCTGGGGCGCGCCGCAGCAGGGGAGCGCCGTGTGGAGCTGGGCGGTCGCCGCGGCGGGCTTGGGCGCCGCGCTCGCGGCGCCGGTCGCCGGCGCGATCGCGGACCGGCGCGGCGGGCTGAAGCCCTGGCTCGCCGTGCTCACCGGGCTCGCCGCACTGGCGGCCGCCGGCTTCTGGTTCGTGCGCCCCGACCGGTCGGCGGCACCTCTGGCCCTGGCGCTGGTCGTGGCCGGCGGCATCGCCTACGAGCTGGCCCTCGTGTTCTACAATGCCCTGCTGGGACCAAACGCGCCGCCCGGCAGCACCGGCCGGCTGTCCGGCATCGGTGCCGGCGCCGGCTATGTCGGCGGAGTCGCCTGCCTGGGCGTGGCGCTTGTGGGGTTCGTCGGCCTGGGCCCGGACGGCGGCTGGCTGGGCCTGCCGTCGGAGGAGGGCACGGCGGTGCGCGCGGTCGGGCCGCTGGTCGCGGTCTGGCTCGTCGTGTTCACCCTGCCGATTCTGGCCTATTCAGCCGATCCGGCCAGGCGCGGTCCGCCGCTGCCGCAGGCCGTCCGTGAGGGGCTGGGGGATCTGAGGCGGACCCTCGGCGACCTGCTGGCGGCGGCGCGGCGCGGAAGGCCGGAGGGGCGCTCGCTGCTCCGGTTCTACATTGCGAGCGCGCTCTACCGGGACGGCCTCGCCACCCTGTTCGCCGTCGGCGGCCTCTATGCCGCCGGGACCTTCGGCTTCTCGGTGCGGCACGCGCTGGCGTTCGGCGTCGGCATGTCCGTGGCGACCGGGATCGGCGCCGCCGTCTTCGCGCCGCTGGACGACCGCCTGGGGCCGAAGCGAACGCTGGCGATCGCGCTGTGGAGTTCGATCGCGATCGGCCTGCCGTTGCTGCTGGTCGGCGATCCCGCCTGGTTCGTCGCGCTGGGGCTCGGGCTCGGGGTGATGCTCGGCCCGATCTATGCGGCCAGCCGGTCCCTGCTGGTCCGCCTCACCGACCCGGCGAAGGCGGCGGGCGGCTTCGGTCTCTACGCCCTGACCGGCAAGGCGACCGCGTTCGTCGGACCGCTGACGTTCGGCGTGCTGACCTCCCTGTTCGACAGCCAGCGGGTCGGCATGGGCGTCGTGGTGGTCCTGTTCGCGGCGGGAGCGCTGATCCTGCGCGGCGTCGAGGTGCCGGGGCGGGTGCCCGCCGCCCCGCACTGATCGGCAGCGATCGCGGAGGCTCGCGGAACGCCGCGGAAGGCCATACGTTTACCGGACAATGGACACCTCCCGCGCCGATACGCCAGGGCCCACCCTGCAGACCCTCACCGACCGCCTGCGCCGCCATGGCGACACGGAGGCGGTGCTGGCCTTCCGCGCCGGCGAGGAGCCGCAGTCGGTGAGTTTCGCTGCGCTTGCCGATCGGGCGGACGCGATCGCCGCCGGGCTGGCGAGCGGGGGCTGGCGGCCGGGCGAGCGGGTGGCGCTGATCGGCGAGAACGGCGTCGCCTGGGTCGCGGCCTGCCTCGGGCTGCTGCGCGCCGGCGTGGTGCCGGTGCCGCTCGATCCGGTGATGACGGACGAGGACCTGAGCCACGCGCTGGCGGACAGCGGCGCGCGACGGGTGGTCGTGACCCGCCGGCGCCTGGCGGCCGTGAGGCGCCTGAGCGACCGGCTGGATGATCCGCCGGCGCTGTTCCTGATCGACCCGGCCGAGACGCTGGAGGAGGCAGGCGAGGGATCGGACGACCCGACACCGGCCGCGCTGCCGTCGGATCGCGGCGCCGACCCGCCGCCGGCCGAGCGCGAGGCCGGGGACGCGGCGGTGCTGTTCTACACCTCCGGCACGACCGGCGCTCCGAAGGGCGTGCCGCTGACCCACGGCAACATCGTGGCCAACCTGGCGGAGCTGACCCGCGAGGGCGTGCTGCCCCGCGACCTGCGCGCCCTGATGCCGCTGCCGCTGTTCCACGTCTATCCGTTCGTCGTCGGTCTGCTGACGCCGCTGGAGATCGGGGCGGCCGTGGTGTTTCCGGCCGGGTTGGGCGGGCCGGAACTGGTGTCGGCGCTGCGCGAGGGGCGGGTGTCGGTGCTGATGGGCGTGCCGCGGCTCTACGAAGCCCTGCTGGATGCCATCGGCCGGCGCGGCGGGAAGCGGGCCGAGCGCTGGCTCGACCTCGCCACCTGGACGGCGCGCCATCTCGGACACGGGCCGGCGCGCCTGATCGCGGCGCCGCTGCGCCGGCGGCTGGGCCCGGATCTCCGGCTCGCGGTCAGCGGTGGCGCAGCGCTGGACGCGGCGACCGCGTGGCGGCTGACCGGCCTGGGGCTGACGGTGCTGACCGGCTACGGCCTGACGGAAACCAGCCCGATCGTCTCGTTCGATCCGCCCGACGCCCCGCGCCCCGGCGCCGCCGGCAAGCCGCTGGAGAGCCTGGAGCTTCGGATCGACGAGCCGGACGCCGACGGCATCGGAGAGATTGCGGTGCGCGGCCCGAACGTGTTCGGCGGCTATCTGCACCTGCCGGACAAGACCGCCGAGGTGCTGGATTCCGACGGCTGGTTCACCACCGGCGATCTGGGGCGGCTGGACGCCAACGGCTATCTCCATGTCGGCGCCCGGCGGTCGGAGATGATCACCCTCGGCGGCGGCCAGAACGTCTCGGCGGGTCGGATCGAGGGTCTGCTGGACGGCGAGCCGGAGATCGCGGAGAGCGCGGTGCTGGCGCCGGAAGCCCGGCTGGTCGCCCTGATCCGGCCGGAGCGCGACGCGCTGGCCGGCCGCGACGCCCGCAGCGCCGTCGACCAGGCCCTGGACCGCATCCGCGGCCGACTGCCGGGGGATGCCCGCCTGTCGGACACGGCGCTGGTGGCCGCGCCGCTGCCGCGGACGCCGATCGGCAAGCTGCGCCGGCACGAACTGCCCGGCCTGTGGCGGCAGGTCGTCGAGGAGGGGCGGGAGCCGGCGCCGGAGCTTTCCGCCGAGGAGCGCGAGATCCTCGACGATCCTGCGGCGGCAGAGGTGTGGGACTGGTTGCAGCGCCGCTTCCCCGACCGGCCGGTGGCGATGGGGGCGGAGCTTCAGGCGGCGCTCGGCATCGACAGCCTGGAGCGGATCACGCTCGGGCTGGAACTGGAGCGGGAGCTGGGCATCCGCCTGGAGGCCGAGGCGTGGAGCGGCATGGTCACGGTGCGCGACCTCGTCGAGCGGGCGGCCGAGGCGAAGGGGGAGGCGGGCGGCGCGCCGGCGGAGGGCGGCGGGATGCCCGGGCCGGACGACCTGTCGCCCGAACAGCGGCGCTGGGCCCGGCATCCGGGTCCGGCGGGGCGGGCGGCGGCCTATCTGCTGCTGGGGCTCGACCGGGCGCTGTTCCGCACGGTCTGGCCGGTCTCCGTCGAGGGGCTGGAGCACGTGCCGGCGCGGGGGCCGGCGATCCTGGCGCCGAACCACCGCAGCTATCTCGACCCGCCGGCCCTGGCGAGCGTCCTGCCGACCGGGCGGCTGGAGCGGTTGTGGTGGGCCGGGGCGAGCGGGATCATGGCCTCCAGCGCGCCGCGCCGGGCGCTCAGCCGGGCGATCCGCGTGCTGCCGGTGGAGGAGGGCCGGGCGCCCGGGGTCGGCATCGCGCTGGCCCAGGCGGTGCTGGAGCGGGGCGAGGCGGTGGTCTGGTTCCCCGAGGCGGGTCGCGCGCCGCCGGGCCGACTGATGCCGTTCCGGCCCGGGATCGGCGTGCTGGCCGAGCGCTGCCCCGAGGTGCCGATCCTGCCGGTGGCGATCACCGGCACCGATGCCGCCTGGGGCCGCGACCGGACCTGGCCGCGGGGCGGACGGATCGCGATCCGCATCGGCGAACCGGTCATGCCGGCCGAGCTCGCCCCCGAAGATGCCGACCGCCGCCCGCGCGCGGTGGCCGAGGCGCTGGAGACGCGGGTGCGGGCGCTGGTGGGGGAGGAGGCGTAGGCCGCCCGAAGGCGCGGCCCTTGTCCGACGTTCCGGCCCCGCCGGGGCTGCGACGCGACAGTCGGCATGCTATATCTCCCGGCATGACTTCCTGGAGCGACGATCCTCTCGACGCGCCCCCGGCCGGGG
>Ga0008835_100080_pt1 | contig 127498 bp, 100 predicted proteins | sample HotLakConsoUCCRE_FD_62215 | JGI IMG/M metagenome (GOLD analysis project Ga0008835, IMG submission 62215) | Hypersaline microbial mat communities from Hot Lake, Washington, USA - Hot Lake Consortium UCC-RE (Hybrid Assembly) ... | reverse complement strand
TTGTTTACAAAACAAGAGAAATAGTCAGGCCAGATAGGTCTGAACCTAGACCAAAAAAACCAAAAAAGCCTTATTCAATGAATTACAAGAGATTATAACCTTAACTAAACGACATTGATACAAGATGATTTATTAATTCCGTCCATCCTATAGTTTTGATTATTAAAATGCCCCATTTCAAAACCTAGCCCTTAGCAAACCCAATCACATTCATCATTTAAAAAAAATACATCCGTAGGTAGATTGAAAAAAAGTACTAATTTTAGTCAAATTTTTTGCTATGCCATGGAAACATTGAACCTACAACAAGAATCGATTCATGAAGTATCGACCGAAAAAAAGACAGTAACTATTCCTTTATATCTTTATGCCACAGTGCTTGCCTCCATTAGCATTATGGTGGGGCTAGTTTGGGACATTAGCTGGCATACCAGCATAGGAAGGGACGGTCTTTTGTCTGCTCCTCACCTTGCCATTTATTTTGGTGGAGTGCTTGCTGGAATTTTTTCAGGCATTAGGGTACTGAAAGTGTCATTTGCAGGAACACCGCAAGAAAAAGAGGAAAGCACAAAGTTTTGGGGAATTTTTCATGGATCATTAGGTGCTTTGTTTTGCATTTGGGGTGCTATCGCTATGCTTACCTCCGCCCCTTTTGACGATTGGTGGCATAATACGTATGGCTTGGATGTAACCATTTTATCACCTCCACATACTGTTCTATTGATGGGAATGATCATGATTCAGTTTGGGGCAATGATTACTGTATTGTCTGTAAAAAACAGAATGAAAGTAAAGGGCATCAAGGATAATAAACTTAATAGAGAATTAAAACTGCATTTTGCTCTTGCCTCAGGCTTTGTATTATGCATGTTATTTACCATTGTCTCAGAATATTTGGGGCGTCACGATATGCATAACACTTTATTTTACATTGTAGCAAGTTTAATCTTCCCACTATTATTAGTGGCAGCATCTCGTTCCGCACCAGGTAAATGGGGAGCTACTTCCGCAGCTATTGTTTATACTATTTTCTTGGCACTCATGGTTTGGATACTTCCATTATTTCCTGCTGAACCTTTATTAGGACCGGTTATGAATCCAATCACAAACTTTCAAGCCTTTGAATTTCCTTTATTAATTATCTTTCCAGCCATTGCAATTGACTTGATCACTCAGAAAATAGGGAATAAAAATTCATGGCTGCTATCTCTAATCTATGGTGTAGTTTTTCTAGTGGTTTTATTGGCCGTGCAGTGGCCATTTGGCAATTTCCTAATGTCAGAAGCAGCCCGCAATTGGATATTCGGAACGGAGAGTTGGTACTTTGGATCTGATCCTAATTGGGAATTTCGCTTTGCCTATGCCGACTGGATGGTCGCTTCTGGAGCCGAATTAATAAAAGGTTTATCAATAGCGCTTTTGGTAGCGTTTTTAAGCTCACGACTTTCTATAAGATGGGGCAAGTGGATGCAAAACATAATGAGATAATTTAATTAAAATGAAGAAAATTCTAACTATTCTCGCCATAATCTGCCTTGCTTTTGTATTTCAAGGTCATATAGGAAGCCCGGGCATCACACTTGAAGGTACAGCTGGTCCTTATTCGCTAACCGTGGTCGTTAATTCACCGGAAGTAATACCCGGCACAGCAAGTGTTGATGTTTACGTGACTGATAATGCTGTAAAAGAAGTGAAAATCAAGCCTGTCTATTGGTTTGCAGGTGCAGAAGGAACACCTCGTGCAGATATAGCCCTACCAGTAAAAGGAGAAACGGGTCATTTTAAAGGTGAAATTTGGTTGATGAACACCGGCAGTGCCAGTCTGGAAATAGAAGTAAATGGCGATAAAGGTGAAGGCAAAATTCTGCTCCCAGTGATGGCGGTTTCTATTGCTCAAAAGAGCATGGATCCCACTTTGGGCTGGACATTGGCAGGATTGGGTATTTTCCTGCTTATTCTAATGATCACCATCATTGGCTTAAGCAGTGGAGATACACAAGTAAAGCCAGGTGAGAAAACTTCAGCAAAAGTTAAAAGAAAAAGATGGGTGGGTGCGGCCATAGGTTTTGCTGTATTGGTTTTAGTATTATGGGGAGGCAAAAATTGGTGGGACAGTTGGGAAAAAGATTACCAACGCTATATGTACAAACCTTTTACTGCCACCACATCTGTCTATCAAAAAGATAATAAACAGGTCTTGAAATTTGAGGTGGACTCAACGAAGCTTGAATCCCTATACCTTACACGCAGCTTAAATTATATAATCCCTGACCATGGTAAAATCATGCACATGTTTTTGGTAAGGGCTGGTCAATTAGATGTTTTCGCACATATTCATCCTAAAAGGCTGGACTCAGCTCATTTTGAAACCATTATCCCTCCTTTACCATCGGGCGATTATTATGTTTTTGCGGATGTTACTAGATTAAGTGGGTTTTCAGAGACCATTGCTGATACAGTATTTATTCCTGAACCAGAACCACAGCTTGTCCAAAATTGGAAAGACTCTTTATTGCTAGATAAAGACGATACTTACTACATTACAGATCCAATTATTAGCAGTGCAGAACAAGAATTAATAATGCCGGGAGGAGATATAGTGGTTTGTGGAAGTCCTGGAAAAAGAACAACACTTCCAGATGGATCATTTGTAACATTGGTACTTCCAGAAGAAGGAAAATTTACTGCGGGTAGTTTATACCATCTCACTTTAGAAATCCAAGACGAAGAGGGAGAACCAGCAGAATTAGAACCTTATATGGGAATGATGGGGCATTCGGTAGTTTTCAAAGAAGATGGTAGTGTTTACATTCACCTTCATCCTGTGGGTTCCTATTCCATGGCATCTCAAGAAACCATGGAAGCAAGACTTACCCCAGGAAGCGGAAGGATAGACTGGGATGAATTGCTCAAGCCAAATCTTTTCAGGGATAGTATTGATCAAGCCATTGCTTCATTAAATACATTGCCTGCCGCAGAACGTGACAGCTTATTAATGATTGGAATGGAACACCCTTCCATTGACGATCCTGAGCATGAAGGCCATTCCGTGGTTCGTTTCCCTTATACTTTCCCAAATGAAGGGAAATATCGAATCTATGTACAAATGAAGCGCAACGGTCGAATATTAAACGGGGCTTTTGATGTTGATGTGGAGGGGTGATAGGGAAAGATAGGAATTACACACTTTTTGGGATAGTGTCTTAAAATAAAACCAAAAAAGCCAGCTAAACCGGCTATTTTTGTCTATTGTAAACTGTTAATAATCTTTTTCTCTGCTACTAACTAATTCCGGTCTGACCTGCGGTACTGACCTCATCCTAATCCATCACCCCTCATCCATCATCCATCATTCATCATTCATTGCAGAATTACGGATTCGGCACTAATTAAAGTACAAACACAGCATGTACCATTCCCCGCCAGCTGGCGGGCTAGCTTACCCACTCCTTCACATCCTCTGGACTTACACTCGGAATATCAAGCTTCATTTTCTTTTTCAAGCCTGAAATCTGGTGATGCAATTTAGTATGCTTGGTTTCTTTTAGTTCTTCTACCGTTTTGATGCCTGCTTCCATTACCACTGGCGCCCATTCTTTAGGTACTCCTGCTGCTACGAAATCAGCTTCTGTGGCAACTTTAGCTTTCTTTTCCGGCTTCATTTGTGGGAAGAACAAGACATCTTGTATGGAATTACTGTTGGTCATAATCATGCTCAAACGGTCTATTCCGATACCCAAACCTGCTGTTGGTGGCATTCCGTATTCCAAGGCACGCAAGAAATCTTCATCCAATACCATGGCTTCATCATCTCCTCTTTTGCCTAATTCCAACTGCTCTTCAAATCTTTGACGCTGATCAATAGGGTCGTTCAACTCAGAGAATGCATTACAGATTTCTTTTCCGTTGCATATTGCTTCAAATCTTTCCACCAAACCTTCTTTGGTCGGGTGCTTTTTCGCCAATGGAGACATTTCAATAGGATAATCCGTGATGAAAGTCGGTTGAATTAATTGCGCTTCACATTTCTCTCCAAAAATCTCATCAATTAATTTCCCTTTTCCCATAGAATCATCTACTGGGACATGCAATTTCTGGGCAGTTTCTCTTAACTCTTCCTCATTCATTTCTGAAATATCAATACCTGTAAAATGCTCTATGGCTTCATACATGGTATAACGTTTCCAAGGTCTTTGGAAATTGATAAGATTCTCTCCTACTTTCACTTCTGTAGTTCCGTGAATGTCCATGGCTACCTTTTCCACCATTTCCTCTACCAAGTTCATCATCCACTGATAATCTTTGTATGCTACATACAATTCCACTTGTGTAAATTCAGGGTTATGGAATCGGGACATCCCTTCATTTCTGAAATCCTTGGCGAATTCAAAAACACCATCATAACCACCCACAATTAATCTTTTCAGATATAGTTCATTGGCAATCCTTAAATATAAAGTCATATCTAAGGTATTGTGATGCGTTTTAAATGGACGTGCTGCGGCTCCACCATAAAGTGGTTGTAGAATAGGAGTTTCCACTTCCAAATACCCTTTATCTCCCAAGAAAGTACGCATAGAATTCACTAATTGACTTCTCTTTCTAAATGTATTGCGTACTTCAGGATTAACAATCATATCTACATAACGCTGACGATACCTTTGCTCTGGATCCGTAAATGCATCATATCTTTTTACATTTCCTTCTTCATCTGTTGTTTCTTTGGTGATCGGTAATGGACGAAGAGATTTAGTCAAAACAGTTAATTCCTTAACATGAATTGAAATCTCCCCTACTTGAGTGGTAAATACATAGCCTTTAATTCCGATGATATCACCAATATCCAATAATTTCTTAAAAACAGTATTGTAGAGTGTTTTATCCTCATCTGGGCATATTTCATCTCTACTGATATAAATTTGAATTCTCCCAGTACTGTCTTGAATTTCCGCAAAAGAGGCTTTTCCCATAATCCTTTTGCTCATGAGGCGACCTGCAATACTGATATTCTTATAATTCAGTTTATCACTCTCATAATTTTTCTTGATGTCCTTAGCGCTAACATTGACATCAAATGTTTCTGCGGGATAAGGATTAATCCCCAGTTTCTGTAATTCTTCCCTGCCTTTTCTTCTTTCTATTTCCTGTTCGCTTAAATGCATCATTTTTTGCTAAAATTTGTAATATCTGTACTAAGTATAAGATACAAAGCGCAAAGATATGGTAAGTCTGTTTAAATTAGATAATTCTGACTAAGAATCTGCCAAATGTCTTTTTTGGATAATAAATAGTAGCTGAAATATTTTATCTATTGTCAACTGACTATTGGTAAGAGATTTCCGGTCTGACCTTCGGTACTGACCTAAGTGCTATCGTTCTACATCCATCATCCTTCACCCAACTTCCTACTTCCATCTTCCCACTTCTAACTCCTTTTCCTCTCTTCCTTCCTCCTCTGCATCTCTTCTTTAATCATTAAAAACTCTCTGCTACTTTGTCCTGCTACAGAGGTGTTTTCCTCAGCTCTTCTAAACAAATAAGGCATCACTGCTTTTACTGGGCCATATGGAACATATTTCGCAACATTATACCCTTTATCTGCCAAATTAAAGGAAATATTGTCGCTCATTCCATATAATTGAGCAAATGTAATTCTTTCATCATTCGGCTGAATACCATGTTTGTCCATCATATAGGCCAAGAAATAATTACTATATTGGTTATGGGTTCCATTGAAGACAAATATTTTATCTATATTTTCAACACAATATTCCAAAGCTGAATTATAATCTATATCTGTCCTTTCTTTTGATATTTGTATAGGATTTGGATACACCATTTCTTCTGCTCTTTCTGCCTCTTTTTCCATATACGCACCCCTAACCAATTTAGCACCAATGTAATATCCTCTTTCCAATGCTCTTATATGTGCTTTCTTAAGATTTTCAAACATATCTGCTCGATACATTTGATAGGTATTGTAAATGATGGCTGTTTCTTTATTATATTTTTCCATCATTTGATATACTATTTCATCAATAGGATTTTGCAGCCAACTTTCTTCAGCATCAATTAAAATCCTGACATTTTTATCATAAGCTGCTTTACATATTTTTTCTATCCTTTCCTTATCTCTTTCATGGATAGCTTTCTCTTTTTCAGTAAGTTCTTTACTCGCTTGAATCTTTGTAAAAATTTTCCCTAGCGCTACTCCTGATGGTTTGAATACGCAAAATGGTAAATTATCATCATTGGCTGCTCTATCTATAGTCAATAGAACTTCATTCATTGTTTTGTCAAAACCCTTCTCATTTTTAGCACCTTCCACCGAATAATCTAGAATAGTACCTATTCCATGAGAAGCTAATTCATCAATAGTTCCTTGACTGTCTTTTATAGATATTCCTCCACAAAATTGATCATATACCGTCCAGTAAATTAGTTTGCTGATTGGCAAATGCAAAGCAAAGCCTAATTTCACAAAAAATTTACCAATTGCCACTAACCATCCTTTACCCATTAAGGAGAAAAGCCAATACGCTTTTTTTAATTGCCGATCTGACTTACTTGTAAATGCAATGGATACATCATCAAAAATCGGGTTTGTAGTTACTTCCATAAAATTAAATTAAATAGCGCCTATTAGGCAATTACATGAGAAATTGTTATACGTTTCTGATAGTCAGTACCAAATATTCAGTACATGAGAAATTAATTATTAGATTCCATATAATTCCGCAAATATAAGGAAAACGATCTCACGTGCTTTTTGTTAAATTGATTAAATTGCATCTTTTTAGTAAAAATTTTATGGAGATTAGAAATTGGTATTCAGGTGATAAACCTTGGGTAATAGCGGGGCCTTGCAGCGCGGAAACAGAGGAACAGTTATTAGAAACGGTTGACGGCTTGGTTAAAAATGGAATTACCACGATTAGAGCGGGAGTTTGGAAACCCAGAACACGCCCCAACAGCTTTGAAGGAGTGGGGAAAATTGCATTTCCTTGGATAAAAAAAGCCAAAGCACTTCATCCTGCTATTCAATTTGCCATAGAAGTAGCTTCTGCTGAGCATGTGGAATTAGCCTTAAAAAATGATATCGATATTTTATGGGTAGGAGCCAGAACTACCGTAAATCCTTTTAACGTTCAAGAAATTGCCGAAGCAGTACGAGGTATAAAAGACAAACCTATTTTAGTAAAAAACCCAATCAATCCAGATTTGGCACTTTGGATGGGAGCTTTGGAAAGATTTGATGCAGTGGGAATTGAAAAACTCGGAGCAATTCACAGGGGATTTTCTACTTATCAGGAAAGTATTTATAGAAATATTCCGCTATGGCAGATTCCAATTGAATTGAAATCTCGTTACCCAGAATTGCTTTTAATTAATGACCCTAGTCATATAGCCGGAAAGCGAGATTTGTTATTTGAAATCGCTCAAAAAGCCATGGATTTGCAGTATGATGGATTGATTATTGAATCGCACCGATCACCAGATGATGCATGGAGTGATGCTGCTCAGCAGCTAACCCCTGATGCTTTGAAGGAAATGCTAAGCCACATTAAAATTAGAGAGAAAAGCTTTCCGAATAAAGATTTTAAAAATGAATTGGAGGGAATAAGAGATCAGATTGATGAAACCGATAAAGAGCTTTTGGAAGTTTTATCGAGAAGATTAGAGTTGGTCAAAAAAGTAGGGCAATATAAAAAAGCTAAAAATGTTGCTATATTTCAGTTGGAACGTTGGAATAAAATAATAGAAAACCGTCCTTTATGGGGTAAAAAACTGAATTTGGATACTGAATTTGTGAAATCCATTTATCAGGAAATTCATGACGAATCCATCAGAATACAAACTGACATCTATAATAATGAAGAATAAAAAGAAAGTATATACATTGGGGCCAAAAGGCTCATTCCATCATCTCGCATGTGTAGAATATTTAGGCGGACAGCAAGAAATTGAATTCTGTGAAAGCTTTGCTGGAGTTTTTGAAGCGGTAAGAGCTGGGCATTTGGGGTGGATTGCATTATATAATAGCTTGGCAGGTATAGTAGAAAATCATGAAGCTGAAATTGAAAAGAACTTCACTTTGCTGGATGAAATGGATTATGAAGTAAAATTATGCCTTTGTGCAGCACCAAAGACAAAATTGAATGATTTAACCAAACTCTTTTCCCACGAAAAAGCCTTTGGGGAAAGCAAAAGGTTTATAACTGAAAAATTACCTAAAGCTGAATTAGTTAAATGCCCGAGTACTTCACATGCCGCACAGAAAGTAGCTCAGGAAAAAGAGCAAAATTCGGCCGCCATCTGCCATGCTGAAACCGCAAAATTTTATGGATTAGATATTTTAGCTAATATCCCGAATAAAAGGAAAAATGAGACTAGTTTTGGGTTGTTTGCGAGCTGAGATAAATAAATGTAAAGCTAGAAAATACTTGCGACCAAAAAACCTCCAATAATTTAGAAATTTATAGAGATTCCTATTTCGTTTATACGATTGCTTTTCCTCTTTACTTATTCGAATGAAACCCAATTGTATTTCCTTCACTGTCCATGCAAATACTGCAAAATCCATGTTCTCCAATAGGTTCCTTTTTTTGTAATAATTTTCCCCCAGCGCCTTCAGCTCTAGAGGCTTCTAATCCGCAATCTTCGCTGGCAAAATAAACTAATGTACCACCAGAACCTGGTTTCATTTCTTTGGTTTTACACAATGCACCACTGATATTGGCTCCACCTTCCGCCCAAGGAAAGCTGACCATTTCTAAATCACCAAATCCGCCTGGGGTTTGCATCGGAATCATCTTGACTTGTAGCACTTCTTGGTAGAATTTTTGAGCTCTGCTCATGTCTTCCACATAAATTTCTACCCAAGTGAATGGGTTTTTTGATTTTGTTGTCATGGTATCTGATTTAGTTTCAATTAGGTAATATGGTCAATTAAGTATTAATATAATAGAAATCCTCACATTCTATTGAGATTCCATAATCTCCTTCAACTTCCATAACCCATACTCCAGATCAGCACCCAACATTTCTTCAAAATCCATCACTACCAACATCAAATTCATCGGGTAAGCCATAGAACCATAAAAACCCCAAGTCACTTTAGTTTGATTATCCCCAACTGCTTCAAGTTTTAAATAAGCTTTGTCATTAGATTCAAATGGTTTTTTAAACCTTAAAGCGTAATCGATTCGATTTTTATTGATAGCTAGAATTTCCTGCTCTCCTACTCCCACATTTTCATTCTCACTTTCCCAAGCGGCTATAAAACCAACGGTACCATCAACTCCTGTATAAGTGTTTTTCATATCAGGATCCATGGTGGCCCATTTGCTGAAGTTATCCTGATTTTTTAAATATTTGACATAATCAAATACTTCCTGATGTGATGCAATGATGGTAGTTTCTCTAGAAACTTCATATTCTTTGTCTGCTATTGCAGCCACAACCAATGCCAAAACAATAATCCCAAGGATTGCAAATCCAACAATTTTCAAAATCTTCATTTTTCAATAGTTTAAAAAGTGTTACCGGAAATAAAAATTAAAATTGAACGGATAGAAAATATTGGACGAATAAATATACGTATGAAATGGTATATTTAGGAATATAGAAATACAAAATAGCACGCTAATAGCTCTAAGCCTATATTTTTATACTATATTCTGTTTTACAGAATTAAACCAAATTATAAAAGCTAACGAACGTTAGATAAGTTGATTTTTACGATATTTTGAAAAAATTTTAGAATTTTATTTTGTTTTAAAAAATCAGTGCTCTACATTTGAATTATGAAATACACACAAGGACGATTTTATTTTTACTTTTATTTTATCCCGCTCAGGCGAGTCGGTCCTTGATATACTATGTATTTACTCAACTAAATCATATAACAAGCCCGATTCGCAAGAGTCGGGCTTTTTTTTGTCCAAAATTTAAAACAATAGAAAAATGAACACATTGAAAATGAAAGATTGGGGACTGGGTCTCGGAAAACATGTAGTCATCGCTGGACCTTGCTCAGTAGAAACAGAAAAGCAAATTGATGACCTCTGCAATAGCTTTGAGCGCGAGCCGCAAATCGGCATGTTCCGTGCTGGAGTTTGGAAACCCCGCACCCGTCCTGGAAATTTCGAAGGATTGGGAGAAGAAGCTCTACCTTGGCTTCAAAAAGTAAAAAACAGGTTGCATATTCCTGTATGCGTGGAAGTAGCCAACGCAAATCATGTAGAAGCTGCTTTAAAACATGGTATAGATGTACTTTGGATAGGAGCTAGAACTACCGTAAATCCATTCTCTGTGCAAGAAATTGCAGATTCATTAAGAGGCGTTGATATTCCCGTAATGGTAAAAAACCCAATTAATCCTGATTTAGCATTGTGGGTTGGTGCCTTGGAAAGAATGTATGATGTAGGCATCAATAAACTAGCCGCCATCCACAGAGGCTTTGCTGATCCTTATGATAAAATCTACAGAAATAAGCCGAATTGGAATTTGGCCATGCAATTGAAATTGGAATTACCAGAAATTGAAATTATAAATGACCCTAGCCATATTTCAGGAAAATGGGAAATGGTGCAGTCAGTAGCCCAACGTGCCCTTAATTTCGGAATGGATGGTTTAATGATAGAAACACATCCAAATCCAAAAGAGGCATGGTCGGATGCACGACAACAGCTTAATCCTGAGCAATTATTGACTTTACTAAAAGAAATCTCTTTCCGTGAGCGCATTGATTTTGAAAATCAAATTCCTGAAAATTTGAAAGAAATGCGTAATTCAATCGATCATATTGATCAAAAACTAATAGATTTACTTTCTGATCGCTTTCATTTGATAGATCAAGTAGGTGCTTACAAAAAAGCACACGATTTATCGGTTTACCAAGGTGGAAGATGGAAAGATGTTTTGGAAAGCAGAGTGAAGTTGGGTCAGGAGAAAGACATGAGTGAAAAATTCATGAAAAGCTTGCTGGTAGCTATACATGATGAATCAATCAAAAGGCAAGAACGACAAATTGCAGATAATAATGTAGAACCTTTAACCATTATATGAGCAAAGTATATTTTAAGGAATTACCATATTTAAAAGAGCTACTGGCTTCTATAGAATATTCTCAACTGTTTGTTTTATCAGATGAAAATAGTAAAAAATATTGCTATCCGTTGATAAAAGATTATTTGGAGTATCATCAGGTAATTGAAGTTATATCGGGGGAAAAACATAAAACCTTAGATAGCTGCAATTTAATTTGGAATGCATTGACCAATGCAACTGCAGATCGAAAGGCATTGTTGATTAATTTGGGCGGTGGTGTGATTACCGATATGGGTGGATTTTGTGCAGGAACTTATAAACGTGGTATTCGATTTATTAATATTCCTACTACTTTACTTTCACAAGTTGATGCCAGCGTGGGTGCCAAAACAGGAATAGATTTTAACGGCTATAAAAATCATATAGGACTATTCTGTGAAGCAGAGGCAGTACTTGTCAATTCCGCTTTTCATCAAACTTTGCCACAAGAGCAATTAGTATCTGGTTATGCGGAAATGCTAAAACACGGTTTAATTGCTGATAAAAAGCATTGGCAAGATTGCCTTAATAATGGAGTTGATAAGTTCAGCAATGAATTAATTCAGCAATCCGTAAAGATAAAAGAGAAAGTGGTAGAAGCTGACCCTACAGAAAAGGGATTACGTAAGATATTGAATTTTGGACATACAATTGGGCATGCCATTGAAACTCATTTATTAACTACTAAAAATGAATTATTACATGGGGAAGCAATAGGTTTGGGAATGATAGCGGAAGCTTTTATTAGTAAATCAAAAGGGTTATTAAGTGAGCAAGATTATAAAGTAATAGTTGAAAAATTAGGAGAAATTTACAAAAGCACAAAAATCAAAAAAGCCTCTTATGATGAGATAAAAAGGCTTTGTAAACAAGATAAAAAGAATCAAAATGGAGAAATAAATATGAGCCTGCTCAAAAATATTGGTCAAGCAGTCTTTGATATTCCTGTTGAAGAGGAATTGATAGACCAAGCACTAAATGAAATATTATAATTTCATTTTCTCACGAAATGATTTCGCGCTGTGAATAGCTGAATCGCTTAAGTCATTTAACCAATCTGAATCTAAACTTTCTTCAGTATGTCTTTTGATATTTCTCAATCGATCTGCTACAGTTCTTGTAATTTTTTTACCATTTTTACTTTTCAAAAGGGCTCCTGCTGCTACTACAGCCGCAGCTCCTGCTAAAAATGAAAAAATTGATTTACTTGTTGTGCTCATTGTATTGATATTTAAAGTTGATACCTTGATAACGCTCAACTTATAAAAACAGTTTAAACTAATAAAAGATATTTTGAATTATTTTATAAATAAATATAAAAATTCTACCAGTAAAGAGATTTGTTCGATCAATCTGCCAAGTTCTAAAAGTGAATCGAATCGTTTATTGATCATGAATGCGCTTTCTGGTGGAAAAATTAATATTGAAAATCTTTCTAGCGCTAGAGATACTCAAACATTGATCAAGTTACTAAAGACTGAAAATGATTTGCATACATTTGATGTCTTGGATGCAGGAACAGCCATGCGCTTTCTCACTGCTTATCTTGCAGTAGCCAGTAAAAAGGAAGTTATTTTAACTGGAACAGACCGAATGCAAAAACGCCCAATTGGAATTTTGGTAGATGCTTTAAACTCAATAGGAGCTGAAATCGGCTATGAAAATGAAGAAGGATATCCGCCCTTGAGAATAAAGCCATTTCAAAAGCAAATAAGTTCAAGAATATCCATCCCCGGGAATATCAGTAGTCAGTATATCTCTGCCTTATTGATGATTGCCCCTTCCCTACCAAAAGGATTAGAAATCAATATTGAACCACCTGTTTTCAGCAAGCCTTATATCGATATGACTTTGGGTTTAATGCAATTATCTGGTATTCAATATGCTCAAAAGGATAATATCATTTCTATAAACCCTCAAAAATATCAGAAAAGTACTCAGAAAGTAGAATCAGATTGGTCAGCTGCCAGCTATTGGTTTTCGATTATTGCACAGTCCGAAATTGGAAAAAAGGTATTTTTGGAAGGATTGAACAGCAAAAGTTTTCAGGGAGATAATGTCATAAAAGAAATAGCTGGGAACTTTGGTGTAAGTTACAAATTTGAAAAGACTGGTCTACTGCTAGAGAAATTAAGTTCTGCGGGAAATAGTCTGTTAAAGTTAGACTTTAAAAAATGTCCTGATCTAGCCCAGACCGTTTTGCCTTGTGCTGCTTCACTAAAAATTGATTTAGAAATGACAGGCTTAGAGAGCTTAAGAATTAAGGAAACAGACAGGATTTCGGCTCTGCAAAATGAATTATTGAAGTTCAACTGTAAATTAACAGAGCCTGAAAAAGGGACTTGGAAGCTAAATAGCTCAAGTTTCACAGCAAAAGAAGGTATAGAAATTGAAACTTATGAAGACCACAGAATGGCAATGGGGTTTGCGCCTTTAGCCTTAAAAACTGGAATCGAAATCAAAGATATTGAGGTAGTGAATAAATCCTATCCAAGCTTTTGGCAAGACTTAAAATCATTCGGATTTGAGTTGATGGAGTAAGGATTTGAAATATTGTGGAGCTTTTAACATTCTGCTTCCATACCAGCTGAACATTTCCCCATCAACTATTATAAGATTTGCATCAGGGTGTTCTCTTTTAAGTTCATCAATGTGTTTTTCTTGAAACGGAAAAGGCTCGGAGGATAGGAATATATAATCTGGATTATCCTTAACAATTTCACTTATCTCAATTTCCGGATACCGATCAGTTTTAACTATGTTTTCATATCCAGCACAACCTAGCATTTTGGAAATAAATGTATCATCACCAGCCCACATCCAAGGGTTCTTCCAAATACAATAGGCTACTTTGATTTTAGAAGCTGATTGATGCATTGAATCAAATTGATGATGAATTCTACCAATTATTTTCTCAGACTTTATTGATTCTCCGGTTAATTCCCCGATATCTTTCATCATTCTTAAAGCAGAATTAAAATCAATAACATCTGAAACGTATACCGGACATATTTTGGAAAATTTCTCTACATATTGCTTTACATTTTCCTCCTTACTTGCAATAATCAGATCAGGTTTCAAATCTTTTACTTTATCCAAATTTTGCTGTTTAGTGCCCCCAACAATCTCCTTTTGTTTTAACCATTCTTTAGGGTGAACACAAAATTTGGTGATGCCTACTACCCTTTCATCTAATTTTAGGTCAAACAAAAACTCTGTAATAGAAGGTACCAAACAGATTATTCTCTGCGGATAAGAATCCAATTCAATACTACTCCCTAATTGGTCTTTTAAAGCATGCATTTAAAAATGAAGTTCAATTTTTGGTCAATAAAAAAAGCTTCCCCCTTTTTGGACGAAGCTTTGGATATTTTAAAAGAATTAGATTAAATGGTAATTCCCATATTAACTAATTGGCTAGATACTTTCAAATCACTATTATCGAAAGTAGCTTGGTTAATTTCAAATTTTAATTTACCACCAACCTCTTTGAAATTTATAGAGGAACCTTTTTTGCCTAGACCTGCTTTATCTGTAATAATTAATGTTGGCTGAGTATCGTATTGTTGATGTATAGTTTCAAAATCTCTGCTTTTACTGGATGACACATAAATGATATGAGCATTATTTATTGCGGTAACTTCTGAAACATTTACAATTTTGGCATTTTGTCCCTTTACTTGTCTTTGACCATAAAGTTTTAACAATTGATCATAAACATCATCATCACCATAAACTGCAATAGTAAAATCACCTGATTTAGTATTATCTGGCCACTCGATGTACTTTATAAAATTAAAAATAAGCATCGAATGAATTTCATGCATAGGTCTTTGAGCTTTGGCATTAAAAGAACTAAAACCAATTGAAACAAAGAAGGCAATAATGAATATTTTAAAAGTGCTTTTCATAATTCAATAATTTCGATTCCAACTGTCATGTAAAAATACCACAATTCTTTAGAGATTTATATTCAAACAAAGAATAAAGTGCATCCAAACAGTAGTATATAAAATAAGTGCAAATAATACTGTTAATATTTTTATTTTAATTTAAAAAACCCTAGCGCAAAGATTATAACAATCTCCAGCTAGGGCAAAAAACTAAACTAAATCACTATGTCTTGTTAAATTAAAATCCCCATGCTGGATAATTGATTTGAAATCTTCAAATTATTTCCTTTTATAGATTCTTGATTGATTTCGAATTTCAATTTACCATTAATCTCTTGAAAGTTTATACAGCTTCCTTTTTTACCAAGACCATTTTTATCCGTTATCATCAAAGTTGATTTCCCGTCAAATTTCATCTTGGCAGCTTCAAATTCTTTACTTTTATTAGTAGATATGTAGAGTACGTGTGCATTGTTTACTGCATCCACATTATCAGCATAAACAACCTTTACACTTTGACCTTTAACAGATCTATTAGTGTAAAAATTTTGGATTGTAGATGCCACATTCTCATCTCCAACAACTGCGATAACAAAGTTACCTGCTTTAGCGTCTGCCGGCCACTCCACATATTTAATAAAATTAAACATTAACATAGAATGGATTTCATGCATTGGTCTTTCTCCTGATTTAAGGTTAAAACCAACTACCATTAGTGCAATTACGATTAGTACTCTACTGATTCTTTTCATTTGTATTTTTATGATAATTTATATCACAAAGGTAGAACCATGATTTTTATCAGTAAATCGAAAAAGCTCAAATAGCTTTCAGAAGTAATATTTTATTGAATTAAGACAAATCGTATTTAAAATTGTGTTTGTCTTTGAGGTTAACAACAAATGAGTGCAATAAATCAATAACTGATTGCACATCTTTGCTATGTACCATTTCTACAGTCGTATGCATGTACTTGAGTGGAAGTGATACTAAAGCTGAAGGAACGCCCTCATTGCTGTATGCAAATGCGTCAGTATCAGTGCCTGTAGCTCTGCTTACCGCTGATCTTTGGAAAGGAATATTCTCTTTTTCAGCTAATTCAATTAACATTTTTAATAAATTATTTTGAACCGCTGGTCCATAAGTTAAAACTGGCCCTTTACCTGATTTTTGATCTCCACTTTCTATTTTATTATATAAAGGGGAATGTGTATCATGGCAAACGTCCGTAATAACAGCAACATCAGGTTTAATTTGATGGGCTATCATTTGCGCTCCTTTCAAACCAACTTCTTCTTGTACAGCATTTACTATATAAAGCGCAAATGGAAGTTTATCTTTGTTTTCATGGATTTTACGCGCTACCTCTGCAATCATAAAACCACCAATCCTATTATCTAAAGCTCTTCCTACTATGTAGTCTTTATTCTTCAGATACATTAATTCATCATCAAATGTAATGACACAGCCCACATGAATTCCCATTTTTTCTACTTCTTCTTTATTATCGGCTCCTACATCTACAAAGATATTTTTTAATTCTGGCTTAATGTCATTTTCCTTATTCCTCACATGGATTGCTGGCCATCCAAAAATCCCTTTTACTATTCCCTTATCAGTATGGATATTCACTCTTTTTGAAGGCGCAATTTGATGATCTGAACCTCCATTTCTGATTACGTAAATGTATCCATCATCAGTAACATAATTGACAAACCAAGAAATTTCATCCGCATGTGCTTCAATAACTACTTTATATGGAGCATCTTTATTTATTATGGCAGCCACTGTACCGTAATTATCTTGAATGAATTCATCGGTATAGGGTTTAATATAATCTAGCCAAAGTTTTTGTCCACTAGTCTCGAACCCTGCTGGTGCTGCATTATTTAAATATTTGAAAAGAAAATCTTCTGCAATCTTATCCATAATTGAATTTTATATTAATTAAATGTCAATGCTAAGATAAGCGTTACAGCAAGCAAAATGTTACCCAATACCGAGAAAATCTGATAATTAGTCTATTAATTTCTTCCTGCGATCAAGAAAGGAAGCAAAAATAAAGCTCCGATGGAAGCGAAAGATAAACCGATTGCAAATCCTAGTAATCTAAATGGCAATAATATCAGCCAAATAAGAGGATAAAGAAAAAGTATTATGATCGCTAATGGCCAGCAAATAAGTAGTAGAATACACCAAAGTAAAAATTTTATCATGATTGTAAATTGTTTTAAAATCATAATTCAATTGATGTGCCAATAAGGAAAAAAGCTGTTTTGGATAGTTTTGGTAACTATTAAATACGCAATTGTTTTATAAATGAACAGTGAAATGTTCGATTCTGTACATTAAAGAATCATCAGCCAGATACCGATTGCCTTCTGTAATTGACAAAAGAGGATTAAAATTGTCGATTGCAGTCGACAACTTCAAACTGAACAAAAATTCATGCAGGCTTGAAATAATAAGAACCTCGTTTATTGATTCTTGTAAACCTGACCTTTTTTCATCACAAATTGTACCGATTCCATCGTATTGATATTTTCAATAGGATCATCACTGACTGCAATAATATCAGCCATTTTACCTTCTGATATAGAACCGTATTGGTCATATACTTTAAGCAATTTTGCTGGAGTTACCGTTGCTGAAATAATGGACTCCATAGGTTTCATGCCAGCTTCTACCATATAACCGAATTCTTTTCCGTTATCACCATGTTTAAAAACACCTGCATCGGTTCCAAAAGCGATATTAACACCTTTTTTATAGGCTTTTCCAAAAGTGTCTTGAATTTTGGGTCCAATAGCTTTTGCCTTAGGAACCACTACTTCAGGATAATAACCTTCAATTTCTGCCAATTCAGCAACACTTTTACCTGCCGTGATTGTGGGTACATAATAAGCGTCATATTCCTTCATTAATTCCATGGTCTCTTCAGACATCAAAGTTCCGTGCTCAATTGTTTTGATCCCTGCTCTTATGGCTCGTTGCATTCCTTCATCTCCATGAGCATGAGCTGCTGTTAGCATTCCATAATCGTTAGCTGTTTCTACGATAGCTTTTAATTCATCTTCGAAAAACTGTGGATTCTGACCATTTTTAGCCATACTTAAAACACCACCAGTAGCTGTTATTTTTATCACATCTGCCCCATTTTTATATCGCTGACGGACGGCCTTTCTTGCTTCCTCAGGACTGTTTACTACACCTTCAGCCGGGCCAGGATTTCCCATTAAATCATCTTTATATCCATTGGTCGGATCTGCATGACCACCAGTTGTAGCAATTGATTTTCCTGCAGAGTAAATGGTTGGTCCTTCCACAAAACCTTTATTAATAGCATCTCTTAAACTATTATTCACACCACTTCCACCCAAATCACGTACTGAAGTAAAGCCAGCCATCAAAGTTTTTTTCGCATAAACTGTAGATTGAAAGGCTATATCTGCCTCATTCAAGGTAAATTCTTTGATATAATTATCTTTAGAAGTCTCACTTTCTAAATGTACATGCATATCAAACAAGCCTGGCATCACGGTTTTGGACTTCAGATCAATAGCTTCCGCTCCTGCTGGAACATCTGAATATCCTTTCTCAATGGCCTTAATTTTATCATTTTCTACTATAATCGTCATTTCAGTTAAGACCTTTGATTTCTCAACATCTATTAATTTGCCACAATGCAAATAAGTGGTTTGAGCAGTTAAATTAAAGCTCAATAAAACCATGGCAAAAATCAGTAATAGCTTTCTCATATATTATTAAGTTAAATTGTTTTACTATCTAAAAATTACTAAAGTAAATCATCAGTATTACTGATATATAATTCAAGCTCTTTATCGCTTAACTCTGGCGCCCTATCCTCATCTTTAGCTGTTACAATTGAATTGGTCATACTTCCTACCAACCCTCTATCCAAATCCATTCTTTCGGCAATAAGTGCACACATTTGAGCTTCACGTTCATCTAATTTATTATCTACTAACATCATTTGAATATACTCATAAAGGAAAATGATCTTTTCTTTTATAGTTTCAGGTTCATGAAAATCAACTTCAGCAGCTTGTTTTATAATTTCATCAACCTCTTTTTCTGTCACTCCATTTTTTCTAGCCAGGGCATAAAGGTATCTTCTTTCCTCTTTTACAAATAGATTATCAATTTTTGCAAGCTGGTATAAATGAATTAGGTGAGAGTGTATTTTTTCAGTAGTCAATTCGAGCTCAAATTTCATAGTTAAAATTTCGTCACATTAAGAAGCAATATACAATTTGTTGTGAAATATTCCATCGAATTACCTTATATTGAAAGTCATGAATTTTTTGGCTCATATATATCTTTCCGGTGAATCAGATGAATTGAAAATTGGCAATTTCATAGGTGATTTTGTAAAAGCCTCGGATATGGAGAAATATAATAAAGACATCAATCAAGGCATTCGCATGCATTGGGCAATTGATGAATTTACAGATCATCATCCTGTTGTGCAAGAAAGTAAAGAAAGATTAAGGCCAAAATATGGTCATTATGCAGGCGTGATTGTAGATATTTATTACGACCATTTTTTAGCTAGAAATTGGAAAGATTATCACCATAAGGAATTAAGGCAATATGTTGATCAACAGTATAAAATGCTGGAAAATCACTTAAGTATTTTACCAAAAAAGGTGGTTCATATGCTTCCTTTTATGATAAAACATGACTGGTTATTTAATTATCAATATTTTGAAGGTATTGAAAGAGTAATGCAAGGAATGGCTAGTCGTTCCAGTTTTAATTCTAAAATGGAAGAGTCAGTCGTAGAGCTAAAGAAATACCATAAAGAATTTGAAGAAGAGTTTCGAAATTTCTTTCCTGAGTTGAAAGCTTTTTGTGAAGCTTTTTTAAAAAAGGATTGAGTGTTATTAAATTTGATTCTACTGTTATTTTAGTGGAGAAATAGATCACTGAAAGAAAAAAACAACCTATAAATAGTAACAGATTCGTCCAGAATTGAATTGAGTTAATGGCACTTTTAATGAACTTCTTTTTCTTTTGTCTACTATATAACAAAAATTGCTTCTACTAGAAAGTTACCGCCAGCTAAAGCTGGAAAATTAACCACAAAAGAAGCAAAAGAAAACAAAAGAACAGCCAAAGGCTGTATGGCTAAGCTCACATTCTCACTTTTTTGCAATTAGAATGTTTTGTTATCTCTCTTAATGTTCAGTTGCAAGACTGCGAGGACTTGAAACAAACAAAACAAAAATTCAAGCCTGTCTGCCGCAGGCAGGGCTGTATTCATTTCTTAACGCTATTTTGGATTCTTAATTGGGAAACAAAAAAACTCTCCGCGGTCAAACAGTTTTTGTTTCTTATCCAATAAAAAATCCAAAATACCTAAAATGAATAAGGCCAATCCCTATAATAAATAGTAGAATTACCATTAAATTCGTGGTAAAGACTTAAATTTAAAGGAAATTGTATCGAAAAAAAACCTGTCAGGTTTGATTAAATTATATGCTGGTCGGTTTACAATCAAGCATTTTAATTACAAAACCTGACAGGTTTATAGTTAAGTCCACTACTGAATTACAATAGCTACTTTATTTAATTTCTTTTCTTCCAGTGTATCCGTTTGAACACCTAAGTTATTATTGTTCATCTTCCCTTTTTCAGCATGAACATGATAAACTTTAGGCTCTAAATCTTTAAAAGTAACTCTTCCCTTTTTATCCGTTACCTGAGAATCAGCAATTGGGTTTTCACTTTTCCGGTAATCATCTTTATTTCCATAAAGGGTAACAGTCGCACCTTCCTGAATATTCCCTAAATCATCCTGGATTACAATTCTCAAATTGGTCTTCAAGAAATTTGCATCTTCAGCTTTAGGAGTAAACTGAAAAAACAAAAAAGCCGATACGACTAGTGAACTCAATGCAAATGTTAATTTTTTCATAATTATTAATGTTTGGGTTGTAATACGTTTAAAGTATGGAATTGTTATTATTGCATAAAAACAAAAAAAGCAACAAACCCATAGATTTGTTGCTTTAATTTAATGATTTTAGTCAATTAAGCTGTTTGCCCAATTAATTTTAAATGTCTGGTATGTGATCCCATAGCTGCTATCATTGAAGGGAATTCATTGTATGCTACATTGAATTGCTCACAAGTTTCTTTAACTAATTTGTTGATAGCCGGATAGTGCACATGACTAATTCTAGGGAATAAGTGGTGCTCAACTTGAAAATTCAATCCACCTGTGTACCAGTTTAAAACTTTACTTTTTGTTCCAAAGTTGGCAGTAGTTCTGATTTGGTGAATAGCCCATTCGGTTGGAATGATTTTCTCCCCCTCCACAGGTGCATCATGGAAATCTGTTGATTCTACCACATGCGCTAACTGAAATACAACTCCAATAGTCCATCCCGTTACAAAAGTTACCACTAAATATCCTAAAATAGTAGCTAAGAATCCTTTCATCAAAATTGGAATCAAGAAGAAAGTAGCGATGTAGGCAAATTTTGTCAACCAGAAAATGATATGCTCTTTCACACTCATTTTTGCTAATTCAGTATTGGCTACTTTTCTTGTAAAATACTTTTTGAAATCTTGCCAGAAAACCCAGAAGGTATAAGATGTAGCGTATAACGGATACGCATAAATATGCTGAAATTTATGGTACCAATGCTTTTTCTGGTGTGTAGAAACCCTGATAAACGGGCCTATGTTAATATCATCATCCATTCCTTCAATATTGGTGAAAGAGTGGTGATTTTTATTGTGTTTATTTTTCCAGATGAAAACTACCCCTCCCATAAGGTTTAAGGTTAATCCCATCATGTAATTGACATGTTTATTATTAGAAAAGCTACCGTGCGCCCCATCGTGCATTACGTTGAAACCAATAGCCGCCAAGTTTAATCCAAATATTCCGCAAAGCACTAATGAAAGCCAAGCTGGCATACTTACGAAAACTATAAGAGAATAAAGCGCAACAAATGACACTAAAAGAATAGTGGCTTTTGTGTACAATTTATGGTTTCCCCAAGTTTTCAAATCGTTTTCCTTGAAATAGGCATCAACTCTTTTCTTCAATGTAGGAAAAAAGTTATTGTCTGTGATTGTTGGTGTTTTTGATGTATCCATAATTAATATTATACTGAACCTGCCTAACGGGCATTTTTATTATTTCGTTCATAAATTTAAAAGTAATTCATAAGTCCCCATAAAAATACCGAGATAATTCGATGAATGTGGAAAAATAATTCGATTTGTTAAGTATTTTATTCGGAATCCTCCACAATTTTTAAACAAAAACGAAATTTTCGTAAATAATATCAAAAGATAAATTCATAATATTAAAGGGAGAAACTAATTTTAATTTTTAATTGCAATCTAAATTGAATTAAAAAACCCATCCAAATAATCTTGAATGGGTTTGAAATTACTCATTCTCAATTTTTATTAAGAGGTTGCACCTCCGCAGCTAGAGCCACTTCCTGCAGTGCATCCGTAGCAATGTTGGTCAACCAAAATTTCTCTTGCCTCTAAGGCTTCTAAATCAAAATTTCTTATATGCTGAAGATTCTCATCTTTCAATTTCATCTCCAACATTTGATTAAAATCACAATCATACAAATAGCCATCCCAGCTGATTGAAATCGTATTTCTACACATCACATTTTTTGCAGCATCGGGATTATAGCTATCGATTAGTTTTTGCATATAATCCTCATAATTACCACTATTGATGAGGTAATCAAGGTATCGGCTAATGGGTAAATTTGTGATGGCATATAAATCATTAAAAACTATACCGAATGCATCAAATAGTTTCTTTTTGAATTCTTTCTGTAAAGATTCCTGACTACCCGGCATAAATGCTCCACTTGGATTATGAACCAAATGCAACATCAAACCTGTACCCTCTTTTCCATAGCCTACTTCATTTAACATTTGCAAAGCTGTGATGGATTTATCAAAAACTCCATCTCCCCTTTGAGAATCTGTTCTCAAACGAGTGAAGTGCGGCATGGAGCAAACTACCTCTACATTATGCTTAGCAAAGAATTCCGGCAAATCATTGTATTTAGGATTGGCTAGAATAATGGTCAAATTAGATCGAACGATTACTTTCTTATTGATTTTGCTTAATTCCTCCACAAACCATCTGAAATCTGGATTCATTTCAGGCGCACCACCCGTTAAATCGACTGTAGAAATATCAGTGTCCTTTATAGAATCAATACATTCTTGCATGGTCTCGCGAGTCATGATTTCCTTTCTATCAGGCCCTGCATCTACATGGCAATGCCCACAAGTAAGATTGCACATATAGCCCACATTAATCTGAAAAGTATCGATTTTTGTAGGTTTAAGTGGATCTAAGCCTGTTTCATTTAACTTGCTTTCGAATGAAGTAAACTGCTCTCCACTTTCCTTTGGTTGATTAAGGAAATCAAGTTGCTTTCTAGCATAGGATAATAAATGTTGTCTTCTTTTGAGGGTAGCTGAAGTCATAAAATTACATTAAAAGTTCTTTGGTTTTATTCATCATTTGTACACCATGTACGAGAGATGCTCCACCACGGATTGCAGCTGCAATATGCACTGCTTCCATCATTTGTCCTTCGGTTGCACCTTTTTCTAAGGAACCCGATGTGTAAGCATCTATGCAATAAGGACATTGAACTGTGTGTGAAACTGCTAATGCGATCAATGCTTTTTCTCTTTCGGTAAGTTCTCCTTCCTTGAAAACTTCATTATAGTAGTCAAAAAACTTCTTACCTAATTCAGGAGAAAACTCACTGATATCTCCAAATTTTCTTAAATCATCGGAATTATAATAACTTTTATTGCTCATAGTGATTAGTTAAATAAATTTTAATTCAAATTGTTTTATTCTTAAAGTTGAGATACGCTAATCTTTAGCTTTTAGATGTGCATCAAAACAACGAGCAATGCACTAACATTCCAAATATTTAGTGACGAATATCACTATATTTAATTTAGGATAAGAATTGAAAAACAGCAAAAAACGGAAAATGACAGGATGCTGACATTTAATCTCTGATAAATTAGAATACTTTATGTTCTGAAATAATAGATTTCATTTAAAAAAGTTAAATCCAAGATCAATAATTACTACGTTGATTCCAGAAATTAAGAAAATGAATAGCAAAACTGCCATATTGCTTTTTAATAGATCCGCTTATGAAGAAGCTGAAGCAAAGGAATATTTCTCCCAGCCAAAAGAGAAAAAAGCTATTCAATTAAGTCGAGAATTAAGAAATAAGAGTCTCAAAGTCTGCAAACAAAGTGGGTTGTCCATTATTAATTTCAATAGCAAATTACAGAAAGGATCAAATTTTGGTGAGAAGATTACACATGCTATTCAATCAACATTTCAAAAAGGTTATCAAAATTTAATTGTAATAGGCATTGACAGCCCTGGATTAAATTACCGACATATTAAAAAAGCTCAACATATTTTAGAGGAAACACAATCCACCGTTTTGGGACCTTCCTTTGATGGCGGAGTTTATTTAATTGGTATTAATGTAACTAATTTCAATCCTCAAGAATTTATTGAATTAGCATGGCAAACTGAAAAATTGCAGGAAAGTTGGTCAAAAACTCAAACTGATATTATTTGGCTTAATACTCTTTGCGATATAGATAAAGCAACAGATTTATGGGAGTTTACTAAAACTACTTTCAATACACTCCATCAGTTTCATTTGCTTGTATTGATTATTCTCCAACTATTCAAGAGAAATTTTTTACCTCTTAAAATTCAAGTACGCAAGCAAACTTTATCCACTTCTTTTGGATTCAGAGCCCCTCCTTCCCTCGCTCTTATCAATTCCTGAAAGAAACAGGAACTATACATTCCTTAATTATTTCAAATTTCAATTTACCAAAATAAAAATGAAAAGAATTTTACTCACATCAATAATGAGTGTGATTACCTTTGTGGTTGTAGCGCAAAACAAAATCATAAAAGGCAGCATACTCGATCATAACACAAAAGAGCCAATTCCCGGAGTTAATATTTATGAAAAGAATAGTAAAGAAGGTACTACTTCTCAATTAGACGGGACATTTACTTTATCTGTTTCCAATAATGCCGAATCACTAATATTTAGTTTTATTGGCTATTTACAGCAAGAAATAAAGGTGAATGAGGTTACAAATCCAGTCACTATATATTTGGAAGAAAATGCGGTGCAATTATCAGAAGTTGTGGTCACTGCACTAGGATTTGAACGCCAAACAAAAGATTTAGGCTATCCTGTTCAGAAATTGAACTCCAAAGAAATCTCTAATGTGAACACCACAAATTTCACTGATAATTTAGCGGGAAGATTAGCAGGAGTTACTGTAAGCAATGGCGTGACTGGAGTCGGTTCCACTTCCAAAATCAACATTAGAGGAGAAGCTTCTTTCACCAATAACAACCCGCTTTTTATCGTAGATGGAACGCCTATCAACAATAACACTATAGTGAACAATACCACAGATTTAGCGGAAGGATTTCAAGAAATTGATTTTGGTAATGGCGCAATGGATATTAATCCTGATGATATTGAAAGCGTGAATGTTTTGAAAGGGCCAGCAGCTGCAGCACTTTACGGAACCAGAGCTTCAAATGGAGTCATCATCATCACGACTAAATCCGGTAAAAATGCGAGCGGTTTAGGCATCAGCATCAATAATACTTTTCTTGTTGAAGAGGCATTTCAATTGCCAAAATTTCAAAACCAATATGGACAAGGAAATTCTGGTGAATTTGCTTTCGTTGATGGTTTAGGCGGTGGTGTGAATGATGTAATTTCTTACAGCTGGGGACCAAAATTAAACAGCGGTTACATGACTCCTCAATTTGATAGTCCGGTAACTTTGCCAAATGGACAAACGGTAAGAGGCGGAGATGTTGCAGTTCATGGCGGGGCTCCCCTTACGCCTACCGAAATGGTTGCATATCCTGATAATCTGAAAGATTTCTATGAAACGGGATACACTTCAATTCAAAATATTGCAATAGGAAACTCTAATAATTTTGGGCATTACAGACTTTCTTTCACTGATTTAAGAAGCAAGTCTATTATTCCAGGTGTTAATTTAGATAGAAAAACAGTTCGAGCAAATTTAGGATTTCAACCAATCGAAAATCTAAAAATCAATAGCAATATCCAATATACGAATACGGGAAGTGACAACCGACCATCCAATGGATATGGTTCTGAAAATGTAAATTATTCAATAGTGGCCTGGGGACCGCGTTCTTTGGATGTAAATGCTTTGAGAGATTATTGGCAGCCAGGATTAGAAAATATCCAACAATATTCCTTCAATTATACCTATTTCGATAACCCCTTTTTCACCATGTATGAAAATACCAATTCTTTTAGAAGGGATAGGTTATTCGGCAATATTTCAGCGAATTACGATTTCAATGAAAAATTAAGCCTTATGGTAAGGAGCGGAATGGATTATGCTGATGAATTGAGACAATTTAAAAGAGCATTTAGCTCCAATCGTTTTAGCAATGGGGCTTATGCTGAGCATGATGTATTTTACAGAGAGATCAATACGGATGCTTTCATTAATTTTAAAGATCAATTTAGATCTTTTGGAATGGATTTTTCTTTAGGTGTAAATCGATTAGATCAAGTTGCCAATACCCAACAATCTCAAGCCCTAGCATTGGCACAAGCAGGTATTTTTAAACTATCAAATTCAGCCATTCCAGTTGAAATAGAAGATTTTGAAGCGCAGAAGAGAATTAATAGTGTTTTTGGAGTGGCTAAATTCAGTTGGAGAAATTATTTATTTGCAGAAGTAACTGGAAGAAATGATTGGTCAAGTGCTTTAGCCACACTAGAATCGGTAGAAAATACTTCTTTTTTCTATCCTTCGGTTTCCACCAGCTTTATCCCCTCCTACTTATTTGAATTACCTCAAGTAATTTCTTTTGCTAAAATAAGGGCTAGCTGGGCGCAAGTAGGGAATGATACCAATCCCTATCAAACTGCTGGAATTTACAGGGCAAGCACTCCTTATATGGGACAACCTGCATTTACCAATCAAAGCACTATTCCGAATGCAAACCTATTGCCTGAAAGAAATACTTCTATAGAGATAGGAGCAGATATTCGCTTTTGGGATGATAAATTAAACTTTGATTTCACATATTATAATACGCTTACTGAAAATCAGATTATTGCTTTACCTGTTCCTGTCAGCTCCGGTTTTGATCAGCAGATTGTAAATGGAAGCCAGGTAAGAACTGAGGGAATTGAAGTGATTGCAGGCATTCAGCCAATAAAAACCCAAAATTTCCAATGGAATACTTTGTTCAATTTTAGCAGAAATGTTTCGGTAGTAGAAGAATTACCTGATCAGGTAGATCGCTTGACTTTAGCCTACTCCAGAATATATGACAGTGAAAACCAGACCGTTTGGTTTCAGGTAGAGCAAGGTGGTAGAATTGGGGATATGTATGGAACTGGTTACCGAAAAACAGATAACGGACAATTCATTTTAGATGATAACGGAAACTTTATAGCTGATAATGAATTGCAAAAACTCGGCAACTACAATCCAGATTTCATTTTAGGGATTTCCAATAGTTTCCAATATAAAAATTTCAATGGTAGCTTTTTATTGGATTGGAGACAAGGAGGGATTTTGGTTTCCAGGACTTTAGCTTTAGGAGGAGTAGGCGGACAATTGATTGAGACTGCCCATCGTGATGAGGATATTATAGCAGAGGGAGTGGTGAATGTGGGAAGTGAGGAAAACCCAATTTATGAACCAAATACTACGGCCATCAACCCGGAAAGCTATTTTAGGCAGTATTACGATCGAAATCATGAAGAAAATAACACTTATAATGCGAGCTATTTAAAGTTGAGGCAATTCTCTATTGGCTATGATTTCCCAAAATTCATGAATAATGATGCCCAGTTAAGTGTGGCTTTGATCGGCAGGAATTTGTGGGCATGGAGTGAAATTCCGCATTTTGATCCTGAGCAACTTGCCGTACAAGGAGATCAATTTGTAAATGGCGTGGAAGATATGTCCTATGCCAGCAGTAGAAGTTATGGTATCAAAATTTCACTCAATTTTTAATTTGAAAAGACATGCAAAAATTAAATATATACTTCCTTTTAATTAGTTTTTTAGCTGTAGCGTGTACAGATGATTTTCAAGAAATCAATACCAATCCAAATGCGCCTGTTGAGATTCAGCCTGAACTTGTCTTGCGTCAGGTTATTTACGATTATGGAGAGCAGATGTCCTACGAGGGCTTTGTTGCCGGAAATTTGCTGGGACAATACATGACCGCCATAGATTTTAATTTATTTGATAGACATGGTTTGAAAAATCCTCAATTAGGGGGCAATCCTTGGTCTATAATCTACAAAAACCTTCTAGATAATGAGCAATTGCTTGAAATAGCTCAAAATTCTGAAACTTTTGCCGTTTATGAAGGACCAGCTTTGATTTTAAAAGCTTACATGAGTGCTGCCTTGACGGATATATTTGGAAATGTGCCCTATTCAGAAGCTTTAAATGGATTAGAGGGAAATGTCACGCCCAAATTTGATGAGCAAGAAGACATCTATTTAGGAGAAAATGGCATTTTAGATAATCTAGAAAATGGCATTGCTGCAATTGAAAACTATCAGGGCAATCTTTCGCTTTCAGGCGATATCCTATTTGAAGGAAACCTCAATCATTGGGTTCAATTTGCCAATTCTTTGAGGATAAAAGCACTGATGAGAATTTCAGATAGAGTGGATATTCAAAATGAATTGCAGTCAATTTATGGCGAGGGTAATTACATTAAATCGAATGTTGAAAATGCTACTTTTGATTTCACTGATGGAAGACCCAATAATTTCAGAATGGCAACTTTGAGGGAAGGGGATTACAACCTTTTTATTATGTCAGAAACTATGCAGGAGATTCTTCAAAAATATGAGGATTCAAAAGCGACAGTTTTGTTTCGCCCTGCAGCTAATTCGGGAGAGTTTACGGGTTTAAGAAACGGACCTGATGCATCTCAAATTTCTATTTCTGTTGCTGATTACTCATTAAGTGGCAGTATTTTCAGGAGCAATACAGGTTTACTGGATGCTAATTTCATGACTGCATGGGAAACGAATTTCCTATTGGCAGAAGCAGCACATAAAGGCTATATTTCAGCTGATCCAAAAATCTTATATGAAACTGCCGTTACGCAGGCTTTTGATTATTGGCATACTGAAATTCCAGCTGATTTCTTAAGCGAGGGCAATGCCGCTTTCGGAGTAAATGGAAATGACCCTGTGCAACAAATTATAGAACAGAAATGGTTGGCGAATATCATCAATGGTTATGAAGGTTGGATTGAATGGAAAAGAACAGGTTTCCCAGAATTAAAATCCGTAACTGCAAGCTTAAATAATGGGATGATTCCAGTGAGAATGCCTTATCCGAGCAGCGAAGCCACGCTAAATCAAGAGCAACTAGTTAAAACGAGTGGAAATCCAGAAAATAGTATCAATCAAAAAGTTTGGTGGGATGTTGATTAAACTTATAAGTATAGAATTTTGGAATATGAATAATTTATGGTCTACCACGAGATTAGTGGCAAAATTGGTTTAAGACTCAAAAAAATAATATCTAATTAGTAAATGGTTCTTCAGTAACTTAGCTATTGAAACTTTGAATGGAATTCTTTTTCTTTTGTCTTGAAACAAAAGAAACAAAAATTCAAGGCTGTATTCATTTCTTAACGCTATTTTTAATTTTTAATTGGGAAACAAAAAAACTCCCTACGGTCAGACAGTTTTTGTTTCTTATCCAATTAAAAATTAAAAATACCTAAAATGAATAAGGCCAATCCCAATGATAGGAAATAGCATTATTATTAACTAAATGGTAGAGTCTATTTAATAAAAAGAAATCAAGAGCAAAAAGCTTTATTCTTAATCTTATAATTCAATAGTTTTGCGAATATGCAAGATATTTTAATGTATCAATGGGGGCTGATTATCATAAGCAGTCTCCTTTTTTTCTTTTTGGCACCGCTTTCCAAAAAACCTGCTGAATTCTTTAATGCCTTGTCCTTAAAGGGAAAGCAACCAAATGTAATCTTGCTTACCAGCAGTCTGGTGATCTCCTGGATTTTCGCCAAATCCATCACCAATGCCGCAAATTTAGGATTGGAGTTCGGTTTTGTAGGTGGTATTGCTTATGCGGTCTATTACTTATCTTTTGTGGTAGCAGGAATTATCATTTATCGTTTACGAACCAAAGGAGGTTTTAAAAGCATCCATGATTTCCTGAGCTCAAAATTCGGAAGAAAAGCAGTCCTGATTTTCTCAATAGTGGTAGCTATTCGACTATTTAATGAAGTTTGGTCTAATACCATGGTGATTGGGAGCTATTTTGGAGAGATAGGTAGCAGCTCTTATTACCTTTCTATTTTGGTATTTACTGCTCTAACTTTAGCTTATACTTTAAAAGGTGGATTAAGAAGCTCCATGCTCACCGATGCTATTCAGATGGTGTTTTTTGGCGTATTACTTTTTGTTCTGTTAAAGCTGATTTTATCGGATGAAACACAGCCTATTGAGAATTTCGTCAGCACAGGGGAATGGAGCTTGGCAGGAGGCGTAGATTTACTTTTAGTAGCATTTCTTCAGATTTTCAGCTATCCCTTTCACGATTCCGTCATGACCGACCGAGGATTTATCAGTCCTGCCAAACAAACCCTGAAAAGTTTTATGGCGGCAGCAATCATTGGTTTCATTTGCATTAGTTTATTCTCCTTAATTGGAGTTTTTGCACAATTGAAAGGATTGGAAGGACAAGCTGCTGTGGAAGTTGGAAAGCTGCTAGGATTGGGTAGCATGCTAATGCTCAATTTTATTATGGTCACTTCTGCTGCCTCCACTTTAGATTCTGCCTTTTCTTCTTTTTCAAAATTAAGCATTATCGATTTAGGTTTTCAAAAAGTCACAACGGTGAAAATGGGACGCATCATGATGGTTTTACTAGCAGTAGTAGGTACCATTCCTATTTTCTTAAATCCTGAAATATTATCAGCCACTACCATTAGTGGTACTATGGTGTTGGGCTTGGCCCCTATCTTTCTGTTTTGGAACATTAAAGCCCCTAAAATGTCTTTTCATTTAGCCATATTTGCTGGAATATTTATCGGAATTATTCATACCCTAGGCTGGTTTCCTGATAGTCTGGTTTTTACGGAAGGAAAATACGCAAATTTATTAGCCGCCAATGTTTGGGGAACAGTAATATGCTTTGCAGCTTATTTTATACCAATAGTTTTAATAAAGAGAAAATGAAATCACTGGGAGATATAGAAGGAAAAATTTTGGTCTTTGGTGGGATTTACAGCAATTTTCAAGCATTGGAAAGCCTAAAAGCTTATACAGATAAAGCTGGAATCCCTCCTCATAATATATTTTGTACCGGAGATGTCGCAGGATATTGTTCGCAACCTGAGGAATCTGTTCAATTAGTGAAATCATGTGGTATAAACTGCATTGCTGGGAATGTTGAATTGCAGCTAGCCTCAGGTGAAGATGATTGCGGATGTGATTTTGATGAAGGAAGTCGATGTGATGTTTTCTCCAGACAGTGGTACCCTTATGCACAATCAAAATTATCTGCAGATTCCATTCAGTGGATGAAATCTTTACCAGAGCATTTAACATTTAATTATAATGGCAAAAAAGTGGTGATGGTGCATGGCTCTTATTCTGGAACTTCAGATTTTATTTTTAAATCTACTCCTTGGGAAGAAAAGCTGAAACATTTTAAAGCTACAGAAGCTGAAATCATCTTAGCAGGTCATTGCGGATTGCCTTTCAAAGATGAAAAAGACGGGTATCATTGGATCAATGCTGGCGTGATTGGAATGCCTGCCAATGATGGTGAAACCTCGGTTTGGTTTATGGAATTGAATGAAGATTTTGAAATCAATTATCATAAACTCCAATATGATTATCACACCGCCAACCAATTGATGGTGAAGAATAAATTGCCTGAGGCTTATGCTAAAACGTTATTGACAGGAATTTGGGATAATTGTGAGATATTGCCGGAAATCGAAACGGCTGCACAGGGTAGAAAAATTGAATTATAGATTTTATTATTTAATCCTTCCTAAACCGATCCTTCTCCCAATTTTTAGGATTGTTTCGGATATAATTTTTAATCCTGAAATAATCGTCTTTTGACCTAATAATATTATCGTGAAAACGGGTCTGCCAACCATTTTCCAGATTCAACCGATTGGCGTGTTTGGTCACCGATGATTTATAGGAACCAATAATGGACGAAACCGAATTTTTGCCTGGGTTTTGAAATCTGTTTTGGCCTGTTAGGATTTTATGGTATTGTGTTTCCGTGGGTGTAGAGACAGGGCATGCCCTGTCTCTACTACGGTGCCCTGTTCCATCATTTTCATCCCCCAGCGAATGATAATCAAAAACCTCAAAATAATCAGGTGGCGGGAAACCGTTTTGTAAAACCAATATTCCATGGATATGATTGGGCATTACCACAAATTCATCTAAAATTACAGATTTCGCATGATTTGTTATTTCATACCAAAAAACGTCCGCCAAAATACCAACGTGAGACAATTCCATTTTTCCGTCATTGATTTCTCCGAAATAATGGGCTCTGTTTTTGGTGCAAATGGTGATGAAATAACTGGCATCCCATCTGTAATCCCATTTTTGCCTTCTAGCAGATGCTACCCTGTAGGTATTTTTGAATTTTTCACTCATAATCAATGGGGAATTGGTTACAAATTGAAATTCTAACTATCCAAAATCTATTTTCAAATATCTCTTACAAAACATCATTCGCCAAATTAGCCAATTCAGACCTTTCTCCTTTTTCAAGCGTAATATGCGCATATAATTCATGACCTTTTACCCTATCAATTAAATAACTGAGTCCGTTGGATTGGGAATCAAGGTATGGTGTATCAATTTGGTTTACATCTCCAGTAAAAACAATTTTGGTGTTCTCCCCTGCCCTAGTGATGATGGTTTTTACCTCATGTGGCGTTAGATTTTGTGCTTCATCCACTATAAAATAGATATTGGATAAACTTCTACCTCTAATATAAGCCAATGGTTGAATCGTTAATTTCTCCTTATTGACCATATCCGTGATGTTCAAAAATTCTCTTTCGTGCTCCTGGAATTGATGTTGAATATATTTCAGATTATCCCACAATGGTTCCATGTAAGGATTCAATTTTGATTTTATATCTCCAGGAAGATAGCCAATATCTTTATTGGATAATGGCACAATAGGTCTAGCTAAGAATATCTGTTTGAAATCTTTACGCTGCTCCAATGCAGAAGCCAAGGCTATTAAAGTCTTTCCTGTTCCTGCTACTCCTTGTAAAGTAATCAATTTAATTTCAGGGTTGAGCAAGGCATGAATTGCAAAAGCTTGTTCAGCATTTTTAGGCATTACCCCATAAGCTGGTTTCTTCTCTACTTTATCAATTTGATTGGTAATAGCATTGTAAAAACCTAAAGCCGAATTTTTATTACTTTTCAGGATATAGAAAGTATTATTCATCGGCTTTTTCTTGCCCATTATTTCCGCTACATCACAATGATAAGTGTCATATAGTTTATTGATAGTTTCTGTGGTAACGGTCTCTAACTGTAGTTTACCAGAATGTAAATCGCTAACATTTTTCACCTTGCCAGTTTGATAATCTTCCGATCGCAAACCGCAACTTTTAGCTTTCAACCTTAGATTAATATCCTTGGTGACTAGTATTACGGTTTTATCTTTTAATTCCTTTTGAAGTTGGACCGCACTACCTAAAATTTTATGATCGGGAATGTCCTCCAAAAAAATATTATCGGAATCCATAGATTGGCTATTGGGCATTAATACTTTGAATACCCCTTTAGACTTTCCATTGAGCGGAATCCATTCACTTAGCGATCTTCCATCCGCTAATTTATCAATCATTCTGATAAACTCACGTGCTTCAAAATTTTTGGTATCATTTCCTTTTTTGAACTGGTCCAATTCTTCCAGAACCGTGATGGGTATTGCCACATCATGTTCTGCAAAATTCATAATGGAGTCGTGTGAGTAAATTATAACTGAGGTATCAAGTACAAATACTTTCTTTTCTTTCTTAGCCTTCGCCATATATGTTAAAGTTGATATGATTTTAGAATCAATTTAAAAAATATTCGGCATTGTCAACTAAAAGTTTGTAGGTAAATATTTAAAAAACATATAAGTAACAGATAATCAATCGGCTATAAAGATAAAATTAATGATTTGGTAACAATCATTAATCACCTGATTATGGCATTCCGAAAAGTTCGTAACGAACTGTTTTTAATGAGCACGATAGTATTTTTTAAACTCTTTTGATTTATCACAACTTAAACCCAAAATAAAAGAATTTAGCATCTTATAATTTAAGATGAATTAAGTCATTAAATCCGTACCTAAAATCAACACGCAACCGTATATCAAAATAACTACCTAACAATCGGTAGGAAAAACAAAGAATTCGTTATTTTTGAGTTCAGGAAACGAAAATAGAATTAGAGCATGAGTGTTAAGACGGCTAAGAAAAATAAAACATCTATCTCAAATGAAATTTTAGAAAAGGCGTATCGCTTGATGCATACAGCCAAAAGGATGGCTGAAATTTACGATGAAAACAAAGCCATTGCCTCAAAATATGTGCATAGTACCTCCCGAGGACATGAAGCTATTCAGTTGGCCGCTTCTATGCAATTAAAACCTATCGATTATTTAGCTCCTTATTATAGAGACGAGAGTATTTTACTAGGAATTGGGATGACTCCTTATGAATTGATGCTCCAATTAATGGCTAAAAAAGATGATCCTTTCTCAGGAGGGCGTTCGTATTATAATCACCCTTCTTTGAAAAGAGAAGGGATGCCCACTATTCCGCACCAAAGTTCAGCAACCGGGATGCAGGTTATTCCAGCAACTGGTATGGCTCACGGATTAAAATTCAAGGAAGAGCATGGTTTGGGAAGTGAGGGGGAAAAACCAGTAGTGGTCTGTTCTTTGGGAGATGGATCTGTTACTGAAGGTGAAGTAGCAGAAGCCTTTCAAATGGCAGTGTTAAAGAATTTGCCGATCATTTATTTGGTTCAGGATAATGACTGGGGAATTTCAGCCACGGGCAAAGAAATGCGCGCCATGGATGCTTATGAATATGCATCAGGCTTCAAAGGATTAAAAAGAATGCAAGCCAATGGAACCGATTTTGAGGATTCCTACAATAAAATGGGAGAAGCCATAAAGCATGTCAGAAATCGAAAAGGGCCTGTTTTATTGCATGCCAACTGCCCACTTCTAGGGCATCACACCTCAGGGGTGAGAAAAGAATGGTATAGAAGCGCAGATGATCTAGAACTGCATACTTTAGGTGATCCAATCCCAAAATTCCATCACTATTTATTGAAAAATAATTTTTCAGCAGAGGAATTAAATAAACTAGAAAAAGAAGCCATAAAGCATGCAAATGAAGCTTATGCAAAAGCTTTAGATGCAGATGATGTTGATCCTAGCGAAGTGGATTTGCATGAATTTGCTGATACTCCAATAACAGAAGAAAAGGGGCAGCGCAAGCCAAAAGGTGCTGAAAAATCAGTAATGGTAGATGCCGCTTTGCATGCTGTAGATGAAATCATGAAAAAGCATCCAGAAGCTTTATTTTATGGACAAGATGTAGGAGGAACTTTAGGAGGTGTATTCCGTGAAGCTGCTAATTTGGCCAAAAAATATGGAGACGGCCGTGTGTTTAATACACCTATACAAGAGGCCTATATCATTGGAAGTACGGCTGGAATGTCAGCCGTTGGCGCCAAACCAATTGTGGAAATCCAGTTTGCCGATTACATCTGGCCGGGCATGAATCAGCTGGTAGAAGAACTTTCAAAATCTTGCTATTTATCAAATGGGAAATTTCCTATTCAATCTTTAATTAGAGTTCCGATTGGTGCTTATAGTGGAGGCGGCCCTTATCATTCAGGTTCAGTAGAATCTACTCTATTGACCATTAGAGGGATAAAAGTAGTATATCCATCGAATGCTGCGGATATGAAAGGACTAATGAAGGCAGCTTTTTACGATCCAAATCCTGTTATCATGCTGGAGCATAAAGGCTTATACTGGTCAAAAGTACCGGGCACGGATGGCGCAAAAAATCATGAGCCAGATGAAGATTACATCATCCCTTTAGGAAAGGGAAGAATAGAACAAGAAGCGGATCAGGAAAAAATCGATTCCGGTGAAAGTATGACCATCATCACCTATGGAATGGGTGTTTACTGGGCTAAAGCGGCTTCCAAAAAATTTAAAGGTCAAGTAGAAATAATCGATTTAAGAACATTGAATCCAATAGATTGGGATTTGGTAAAAGAAAGAACCGAAAAACATGGAAGGGCTTTAGTCTTAACAGAAGAGCCTCTAATGAATTCTTTTGCTGAATCTTTGGCAGGCAGATTAAATCAGCACTGTTTTGAATATTTGGACGCTCCTGTTAAATCGTATGGTGCTTTAAATTTACCGGCTATTGGCTTGAATGTGGAATGGGAAAAAGCGATGTTGCCAAGTGCCGAGAAGGTGGAGCGAGAGATTGCTGAACTTTTAAATTATTGAAAATATCTTTACCAAACCTAAGAAAGAAAGTACTTAGCTTCCTTTCCTAGCTTATCATCTCTATTTTATTCCTTCAACAACTTTAAGAAAATATTAGTGGGTTTACATTACCCTTTTTTGAATCACTAAAGGTGAATTTACAGAGGATTACATAAACTCTTAAAATTTACCAACTAAAATTAATCATATTAAAAAAGCCTAGTGTGTATCAAAAGACTATCAATATTTAATTACTTTTAAGAAAATAAGGTAAACACTACAATTATAAGTAATATCTATATCTTTCGAAGGGATCAAAAGTTTTAAAATATAATGCGAAGCTTAATACTTTTTACGACAGCTTTTTTATGCTGCATTAGCATAGGATTCTCCCAAAATGCCAAAAGAGATAGTCTGCAATCATTATTACCTAATCTTGAAAAGGAAAAGAAAGTTGAAGTGCTTCATGCACTAATAGTAGAACACTGGTTTGAATATCCTGACAAAGCAAAACAATATGCAAAACAAGCCATAAGCATTTCTACCGAATTAGAAGATATTCGTCTTCAATCTATTTCTTTAAGACTAATGGGAGGAGTTCAAAATTATCAGGGCGAATATGACTTAAGCTTAGCTTCCACCCGAAAAGCGTTGGATATGGCTTTACAAATCAATGACTCAATACTCATGACTGCTTGCTTTAATAATTTAGGCCTTAATTATTATGACCTTGGCAGCTATTCAGATGCAATGGAAAATTTCCTCAGGTCTTTAAATATTAATAAAAGGACAGAAGGTGATTATATACTAGGATACACAACAAATAATATTGGTATGGTATATCTACAATTAAATGATTATACCAAAGCTGAAACCTACTTCAATCAAGCAATGGACGTAGGAAAAAGAACACAAGACAAACATACCATATTATATGCCTCTAACAATTTAGGATTTTTATATTTAAAGCAAGGTAATTACCCCAAGGCAGAAAATTTTTTCAAGGAATCAACTGAAATAGCTGAGACTGTAAACAATACAAACTGGGAGGCCACAGCATATAGTGGGTTAGGACAAACTTATTATAAGTTAGGAAGGATGGATGAAGCGCTGAAAGAACTCAAAAATTCACTTGCTATTCGTGAGAATCTAAAAGACTTAAAGGGTATATCAGAAATCTATTATTACTTAAGTAAAATGGCTGCAAGCAACTCAAAAAAGGATTCAGCCTTGTATTTTATAAACATCAGTCAAAACATGGCCAAAAAAGCGGGTACTAAAGGTCAGCTTTTAGAAAATTATAAATTATATAAAGAGATTTATAAACAAAAAAACCAAGAAGATAACGCCTTACTCTATCAATCACGTTATGTTGAACTACGAGAACAGCAATTTGACGAAAATTCATCAAGAAGTATTGCAGGCATTCAACTAAAAATAAAAGAGGAAGAAACACTAAGGGCATTAGCTGAAAAAGATATTCAATTAGCTAAGAAATCATTTCAGCTCAACTTTTTTATTGCATTGGCCATTTTCATTCTTTTGATAACCATAGTACTTTTTTGGTTTTATAAAACACAGAAAAGACTAGGGCAAAATCTGAAAATTAAAAATCTGAAAATAAGTAATCAGAGGGATGAGATTGTTCGTAAAAACGAAGAATTAGAGAACTTGAATATGGAAAAAAATGATCTGATCAGCATAGTTGCTCATGATCTTAAGAGTCCTCTGAACAACATAAAGGGTTTAGTCAGTATTATAAAATTACCCCCACTACCCGCTGAAAATAGAGCAGCAGAATTTATTGAAATGATAAATGAAAGTTCAGTTCGTCTCACGAATATGATTGAAAAAATATTAGACATTGAAGCAATAGAATCAAAAAAACTTAATATAAAACTAGAGAAAGTTAATCTATCTGAAATAGCACAAAGCACAATAAATCGATTTGAATTGGAAGCAAAGCGAAAGCAGATAGAACTACATGCCTCAATTAGGGAAAATGTAATGATAAAGGCGGACAAAAGTTATTTGGATCAGATAATTGAAAACCTTCTGTCTAATGCTATAAAATTTTCACCAAAAGGTAAAAATATTTATATCAATGTTACTTCTAATAAGAATAAAGCCCTTTTTGAGATAAAAGATGAGGGGCCAGGTTTAAGCGATAACGACAAAAAGAAGTTGTTCAGAAAGTATCAGAAATTGAGTAACGTCCCTACAGCTAATGAAACATCCAATGGTTTAGGATTATCCATTGTAAAAAAGTATGTCAGCGCTATGAAAGGTGAGATTTGGTGTGAAAGTGAGGTTGGCAAAGGAGCCAGCTTTTTTGTTAGGTTTTAAAAATTGGAAAAAAACCACAGTACCGAATAGGCTGACATTTGAGAAAAAGAAAAGGGATTTGTTGGTGGGTTAGCCCCCTAACCCCAAAAGGGGAAATTGGTTCGTGCTAAGTTGCACTTAGGTCAGTACCGAAGGTTCGGGGCTTCAGTTGACGGTTGCCAAAAGAAAACATTTAAAAATAAAAAAGCACTCAGATTACCCCAAGTGCTTCTTATAAAAGAAATTTAAACTTATTTATTCTTCGTCTGCTGCTAGGCGAACCATTATTCCATCCATATCTGGATGAAGTCTTAATTGACATGCCAAGCGACTATTATGTTCTGCATTGGGTAAGATATCCAATTGATCCATTTCTTGATCACCTGGCTCACTCAAATTATCAAAACCTTCCTCTACTTTAACATGGCAAGTAGCGCATAAGGCCATTCCACCGCAAGTAGCTAAAATAGGGTATTCATTAGCCTTTAAAAACTCCATTAGGCTCAGCCCCATATCAGTTGGAGCTTCTAATTCCTGCACATTGCCAGAATAATCTTGCACTTTAATTTTAATATCAACCATAATTTAATGCTTGAGGATTTTAATTAACAAGCCACAAATATAAATTAATTAGAAAGATTCGATACCGTTTACGGTAGTATATTTAAAACTTAAGTGCTTATCCGGATAAATATGCTTGAAAGCAGATTGTGCCATAAGAGCAGCTTCATGGAAACCACATAAAATCAATTTCAATTTTCCCGGATAAGTATTGATATCACCAATTGCGTATATTCCCGGTACATTAGTGGAATAATCAGTGGTATTCACTTCTATCTGATTTTTATGGATGCTCAATCCCCAATCTGCTATTGGTCCTAATTTCGGACTTAAACCAAATAGTGGGATCAAATAATCGGCTTCCAATTCCATTTCAGATTTGTCAGCTCCTGTAATTTTAACAGAATTCAATTTTCCATTTCCGGAAAGCGAATCCAAATTACTCTTTAATAAAAGATTGATTTTGCCTTCTTTAGCCAATTCAAAAACTTTATCCGCTGAGTCAGGTGCTCCACGGAAGGTTTCATTTCTGTGAACTAAAGTAATTTTCTTAGCAATTTTAGAAAGCTCTATGGTCCAATCCAAGGCTGAGTCTCCTCCACCTGCTAAGATCACATTTTTATCTCTAAACAGCTCAGGATCTTTTACCATATAAGAAACACCCTTACCTTCAAATTCAGCTATTTCTTTCAAAGGGGGTTTGCGAGGTTCGAAACAACCTAAGCCACCCGCAATGACAACCACTTTACAATCTATTTCAGTACCATCAGAAGTTCTTAATTCAAAACCTGTAGCTGTTTTTTCTACCCTATCCAATCTTTCACCTAAAGTAAAAGTGGGATTGAAAGGCTTGATTTGATCCATCAAATTATCTACCAATTCCTGTGCTTTTACGGTAGGAAAACCAGGGATATCATAGATAGGCTTTTGCGGATAAATCTCAGAAAGCTGTCCGCCCACTTGAGGAAGGGCATCCACCAAATGGCAACGCAACTTCAATAATCCCGCTTCAAATACTGCAAATAGGCCTACAGGGCCTGCTCCGATAATGCAAATGTCAGTTTGTATCATTGTTTTTTGTAAGTTATTAAAGGTATAACTTCATTTCGGTGACAAAGTTCGTATAAAAATAGTTGTTTTACTAACTAAATTAGAGAATATCTGTTCGAGCTGTTGAAAAAATGATTGTTGTGTGCAGTTTGAATAAAGTTTGTCTTAAATATACACTTCTTCTGTTCTAACAATAAATTCTATTTCTAAAAATGCTACGAATAAACTATCTAGAGTAAGAAAAAGAAAGGGAATCTTTATATGCAGTGCATTCAATGAGATAATAGCTATCCTATAAGATTGTATTACATCCAATCTTTAATATTTGCTGACATCAACCTACTGCAGATGTAACTAAAAGAATTTAGTTCTTAAATACTGCATTTGCTATGGTAGACCTAAAGCATTAAATATATTTTTTTATCTTGGGCAAATCAATTTTTACAGTTATAAAACTATGTTCTTAATCCAACATAACTACTAATGATCAAACTTGCCAACAGCCCATCAAAAGAAGGCCTCGCTAAGCTAACTTACATCCTGATTAGTACGGTTGCTATTTTCATCATCTTAATATATGCTGAAGAATATGCTATCACCTTTATTATCGCGCTTATTATTTGGTTTATAATTCATGAACTCAGAGAAAATCTCCAGATGGTACCTTGGATTAGAGATAATTTCCCTATTTGGCTACAAAGCACTATCGCCTTTTTTGTTATCGCTTTAGTGATAGGCGGAATATTAGATATGATATATTACAATGTTTCAATTTTATACGAGTCAGTTGATGAATACCTAGCAAATTTTCAACTGGTTCTGCTTAAACTCAATAAAGCAATAGGATTAGATGTGGCAAGCCGGGTGAATGAATACCTAGAAAACTTCGATTCTATTGCCTTAGCTGAATCGACTCTAGATTATACATCGTCACTTATCGGTAATGGATTTTTAATAATACTCTATGTAGTATTCCTGTTGGTGGAAGAAACTATATTTCCAATGAAACTAAAAGCATTCTATCCTGACGAGGATCAGCAAGCGAAAAAACAAGCACTTTTTTATAAAATGGATCAAAATATTGGCCGCTATCTAAGACTGAAAACATTGGTAAGTTTCATAACAGGAGCCTTAAGCTATATTGTACTCCTTATTTTCGACATTGAATCAGCCTTTTTTTGGGCATTTCTGATCTTTGTCCTTAATTTTATTCCTACCGTAGGTTCTCTTATTGCCACTGTATTTCCAGCAATATTTGCCGTACTACAAATGGCTGAAATAGCTCCTTTCTTTTACATTCTATTTTTGGTTGGAAGTATTCAGGTACTAGTTGGAAATGTACTGGAACCTAAGCTTATGGGTAATTCTCTGAATATGAGTGCCCTTGTAGTAGTACTATCCCTTACGCTTTGGGGAGCAATATGGGGAATAATGGGTATGATCTTAAGCGTTCCAATCACTGTTATGATGATCATTGTTTTTGAAGAGATTCCAAGCTTAAGGTTCATTGCAGTTGCTCTGTCAGAAAAAGGAGAACTAAGTAAGCCACTTTCAATGCCTATACCCAAAAAGTAAAATGGGTTATTCTCTTGAAAAATCGTTTACCGCAATTAAACCCTTCTAAAAGACCATATTAGCAAAATATGGTCTATGAATTTAACTACCTCTATCAAACCAATTGCTGATTATTCTGACTATAAACTTAACATGAGCCTAATCAAAAATAAAATGTGCTGTAATAATCAGCATTGCAGTTTCAATTTTCTTAATTAGACTTTAAAGAATTCGCTAACGGCATCCGAAGAATAACCGGATTAATACCTTTCTCATTATTAACTTTTCCCTTTTCATTTAATCCCCAGAAACTAGTCGCTACATAAACCAATGAATCCTTATGTAGATAGCCTAAGGTCGGCTCACCCATCGCAGGATGATTTCTCTCTAAATACTCAAAACTTTTAACCTTTGTATATTCTTCATCAAATTGCAAATAAGAGATCCGATGAGGATTCACTCCATTTTGAATAGCAATCAATCCATTTTTGTAGGCATATAAACCGTCTATTCCTTTCAAAGCTAAATCGGGTAAAGTTTCTATTTTTCCGATACTATTCTCTACAGTATCAAATACAAATAATCCTTTAACATAATCAGCCAAAAACATCCTTTTACCGATTTGTGCTATTCCTTGTAAGGAAAGGATTTCATCTGAACTGATCCATTCATTTAATTTGCCATTCTCAAGTCTGTAAACTGTATTGGTCTTACTATCAGAAACTAAAACGTTGCCACTCACCGATAAAATCACATCACCAAATACATTTGTTTTACTATTTTCAACAGAAAAACTATCTAACACAACGGCTGTTTTTAAATCCGCTTTATACAGTTTGGATGTTTCAAAATTCGAATCATTCTCATCTATTTCTGCTTGTGAAAAACCTGCACCTGTAAACCAAAGAATATTATCCTGAATTGCCATTCCTGTAATGGCTAGCGGAAAATTATTTACAAAAAGTGGATTTAACTCTCCCCTTTTATATTTGTATAGATTTCGCCTATTGATACTGCTCAACAAATAGCTGTCGTCATAAGGATTGTAAGCCACATCTTCAATATGAAGCTCTTCGTTAGGTATCACAATTGCTGTATCTGACTTGATAATAGGTTTCAGCATTTCAACCTGATAAGCTGATATATCTTTATATGCTTTTGTATTTTTAAGGTTCTCAAAATCATCACTTTCAATATCATAATTTTTAGCGTCAATACTGACCACCTTTCGCAGCCAGAAATTAGCTGAATCAATATTACTATTTAGAGAATATGCTTTAGCTAAATGATAAATTAGTGTTTGATGCTGGGGGCTCAAGGAATGAGCTTTTTTTATTTCAACTAGCATTTGAGAATAGTCTTCAGCCCTATAAGCTGAGGAAGCTCCTTGAAAATGCGATTGAATAGTTTGCGCTTTAATTGAAAGAAAACACAAATAAAATAATACAGAAAAGATGATACGCACCGTTATTTTTTTTCTAAAAATGCAGAAAATAATTCAGAAAAGTCTTCCAATACTGCTTAATAATACTGCTTGCTTTGTCACTTATCTAAATAGAAAATTCTAATTCCAGAGGTTAATTGGTTGTATTGCCGTACGTTTGAAGATTATCACAGCACATAAGACAATTGAAACCTATGATTTCTGTAAATTAATAACAGATTTCTATAACTTCTTAATTCACATTATTAAGAACTTTGCTTATCAAGAATGGATTTTTTAAGGTAAATAATACCAAGAACTTTTCAGAAGATTTAACTAAACCCAAAAGACTGAAAACTGTAGTATTTAATAGATGGTGCAACTACAGTCTCTAAGGTGAAGTTAGTAAGAGGCTGTCCAAAAAGGGCAGCTTTTTTTATGCTGTTATTTTCAGATTTTCATAATCGCCTTCACCTATTTTATACTTCTCATGAATTTTTGACCTAATTTCTGTGTGCAGTTTTTGATAGAGGGAATTTTTGCCAATTATTGGTTTTTTAACAGCTGATTTTGATGTTAAAATCTCATTATTGGCCATCATTTTCCTAAAGTTATGACCAATTGCCATCAACAAGAACTCTAATTCTACTTTTTCTAATCCCGTAAATGTAAAGCGGTTAAATTTATTGTTGTTTTTTAATTGACCAAACACAGCCTCCGGCTCAATTGGCCTTTTGCTTCTGTGCTCAAGTCCTTTTTCGCTTGTTAAGTTTTCCTTTGCCTGCTGTTTTAGTACGTTTAATCTGTGGTTTACCTCTATTCTTCTGTTGCCTATAGCCTTATGGCAGGCTGATCTTAATGGGCATCCTTCGCATCTTTTTGCTTGGTAGTGAGCGACTTTGGACTCATATCCATTAGCTGAAGTGCGTTTTCCTTCCCCGATTTTTTCCATTCGCTGCCCCATGGGACATACGTAAAAATCTTGCTTGGCATTATAGAAGAGGTTTTGTGGAAGAAACGGGTTGTTCTTTATCTTTTTGTTTTGCTCTTTATGAAAGTAATTATACTTCACATAAGCTTCAACACCTTTTTCTTCAAGCATTTCATAATTTTCCTCGCTGCCGTATCCGGCATCGGCCACTATTTCTTTACTCTGTTTATGGTAGGATTCTTCAAAACCGGTCAAATGTGATTTTAGAGTAGTGGTATCGCCAGGGGTTTGATGGATGGAAACGTGGGTAATAAACTGATTTTCTGTTGATATTTGGGAGTTATAAGCAGGCTTTAATTGGCCGTTTTTCATGTGATCATCTTTCATTCTCATGAATGTGGCATCCTTATCGGTTTTGCTGTAGGATTTTCGCTTGCCCAATATTTCCAAGTCCTTTTCATACTTCTCTAACTTTGGAAGATGCTCCTCTTGAAGCTTTTGCAGTTCTTTGGCAACTTTCTTTGATGGCTCCTTTAGTTTTTTGTTGAGTAGCGAAAGTCTTTCCTTTAACTCCTTGGAATCAATTTTTTGGGGCAATTCCTCTTTATTGATTTCTTGATTGTCTGATAAAATACTCCTTTCAATATCCGAAAGAACGCTATTGATTTTTGTTTCCAGCTTATCTTTGTACTTTTCAACAGAGCCACGCCAAACAAAGGTGTATTTATTCGATTTAGCCTCTATTTTTGTTCCATCAATGTACTGGACATCAAGGCTGACATACCCCATTTCCACCAGCATTTTCACTACCTCTGCAAATAATGTCTTGATTGAGTCTTTTAAAATTTTACCACGAAAGTCATTGATCGTCCTGAAATCAGGAGTTGAATTTCCCGATATAAACATAAAATGAATATTCTCTTGGAGTGCCTTGGCTATTTTTCTACAGGAATACACATTGGAGAGATAACTGTAAAATAGGACCTTGATCATCATTCTGGGATGATAGGCCGATGTCCCACCTCCTTTGTACTTCTTGAGAATGTCGCTGATATCCAATGAATTGACCACCGAGTCAATTAAACGGACAGGATGATTTTCAGGGATTTTATCAAAAATGTTTACTGGAAATAAATCAGGGCAATTGCCTGTTTGATTTTTAAAAACTATCTTAGCCATCGTTGTATTTTGTACGACTCTAAAATAATATTTTTAGAGAAAATCAACAAACAAAAAAGGGTGTCTCGACTTTTCGGACACCCTCTTTTTATTTATAATTCTTTTAAAAAATTATTAGCTAGAAAATACATCTTAAGCCAGTTTTAAAACTCCGTATCTTAAGTATCATAAGCCTGTTAAATTAAAAAGGTCGAGCAACATAATGAGTATCTCGACCTTTCCAAGTAAAATAAATTTTCTACATTTTCAGAAATTAAACAACTCCTAAGCAAGAGTTATTTTCATTTATGGATTTAATGTAACAGATACATTATCTACATTAGCAGAGACCTCACATCCAGCATCGCCACCGCAAACTGACTCAATCAAAAATGAAATCCCGCCAGTTACACTTGCATCATTCGGAATAGTATAGGTAGCCGTAAATGTTGACCATGAATCTGAAAGGGTTGGTCTTGGATCAAAAATATGTGTAATTGGATCTCCAGCTTCCCCCTCAGCACGTTCTACAAATAGTAGCACATTAAATACTGCACCGGGCTCTGTTACAGAACCAATATGATCAAATTGAATTTGCACCACATCTCCTGCTTCAACAGTACCAATACCAATTCGTTCCTGCTTAATACCTGGATTACTAGGCCCACTTGTTGCAACTTTAGCTGAATTTGAACCTCCATTACTTAATGTATTATCAAGCTCAGCAATTCCACCATTTTCAAAAAACAACCATCCCTCTTCACCATTTTCGAAATTACCATTTGTAGCAATATTATTCGGATCATTTTCATCATTCGGATCTGACACAATTACCGTTCTTATTACTTCCGTAGCAGCATTCCCAGCTTCATCACTCACATTATAAGTAATTTCATAGGTTCCGGCTGTTTCGGTATCTACCTCATCACCACCAATTTCGATATCTGCTGAAATATCTCCATCTACATCATCCGTGGCTGTTGCACCTGGGTCAGAAAATGAATCTCCAACAGTTAGATTAATTGTTTCGTCTCCTTCTAAGGTAATTACTGGTGCTTCCGTATCTGGTTCGGCTAATACATTTACCGTCCTAGTGACTTCAGCAGCATCATTTTCAGCTTCGTCACTTACATTATAGGTAATAATATAAGTCCCAACCGTATTTGTATCTACTTCATCTCCAGCTATTTCAATTTCGTCAGAAATATCTCCATCCACATTATCTGTAGCTGTTGCACCTGGATCTGTAAAACTATCACCAACTGTTAAGTCTACTGTATCCTCTCCAACTAATGTAATTACTGGAGCTTCTGTGTCTGCGGGTTCATTATCATCCTCATTACAACTTGTTACAATTACTGCCATCAGGAATAAAAACATCCAGTAGGTATTCTTTTTCAAAATTTTCATTATATTTTTTTATTAATTTAAACCAATTAACAACTTTTAGTTTGGCATAACTATTTAGATTATTCATCACAGATACATCTAGAGGAAAATAGCATTACATCTTAACTACTACAAACTAGCGATAAAGCACTCCTATCTAGCTTATAATAGAACTATAGAGAATTCTATTTTTTCAGTTTTATTCTTAGCAAATTAGTGTAAAGAAAGGCTGTATTATAATAAAAAGCATATTCCTATTGAAGCTTTTTATCTTTTCGTAGTTGAATGCTAAGGTCATCAGGAGCTCCTTTGATATTAATATTCATGTATCTGATTTTCTTATCATCCTCCGCATAAACAATAGCATCTTCTTGTTCGGGGTCAATCTCCTCCTTGTTTTTCCCATTAAAGAGAGATTGAAAACCCGCTTGAGTGACTAAACTAAGCGGGACACGCAAGTAGTAATCCATAATCAAATCTAAGCCTTGGGTGCCTGATAACTCGATGAAGCCAAGGCTGGAATTTATTTTCATATTAGGGATTTGTAAGACGCCATTCTTTAATTCCAACTGATTTTGAAGGGTATCAAATCTAACCAAATTTAAGTTTTTGTCTTTAAAATAGCCCGACATAGCTGTTAAAGGGGCGAAATTCACTAAACTACCTTCATAAATCGCTAAATTAAATTTCGCTTCGCTCTTATCTATAATTGGCGTGAAATCAGGATATACCAACAACTTACTATTTATAGTACCGCTTACTTTCCCATGCAAATTTTCATTGATAAAGTAATCCTGCCCAAAATTTTCAAACTTAAGCAGCAATTTATCCATATCAAGTTTATCAGCCACCATTTCACTACTAAAATATATGTGAGTGGAATCTGAGCCATTGAAATAACCTTTTAAACCTAAACTACCGTCTGCAGCGGCTAAGGACAATGTATCCAAATATAAAAAATGGTCTTTAGTGCTTCTAGCTTGTGTCTTAAAATCAGTCAACCAAAAATTGTGGTAATTTAACTGCTTTATATCTGCCCTAAATCGCATGTTTTTAAAAGGAATTGCAAATATGTTGAAAGCTTCATCGTGCTTGACCTCCTCTTGCTTGGAAGATTCATAATTCATTAGAGCATCTAAATCAAGCGCATTAGATTCAAGAATTAAATAATTATCTCTTTTTTGAACAATAGAGTCTTTACCCATAAAGTAATCCATATTGATCAAAAAATCACTTTTTCCCATTTTCCCATAAAAATTCTCGACCAATAATTGCTCATTTTCAAAATGAATTCTTCCTTTAAAATCCTCAAATTTAAAAGGGTGAATAGTCAAATTTGCTTCCAATTCTTGCAGGTAAAAATCAGCAGATTTAAAAATGGAATCATAATGCAAATCGAGTGATCCATGCAATTTCAAATCACGGATTTCTTCCTTTCTATACTCTTCAGGTAAATAATTCTGCCCATTGTAGGTCAATAAATCAGCGGGATGAATGTAATTAGAAACTAAGTCAAATTCCAGTTTAGAATCGCCCCTAGTAACTTCTTGAAACCATTTAGGATAATTCAAAACTGAGCCGGTAAAATGAAAATCTGTTTGGTCCACTTCTCCCGAAAAATCTATCAGATTGAAGTCTTTTTCGGTGATTATAACATCCGCACGGAAATCATGAAAAGTATGGGCATAGTTGTTGAATTTTCCATATAAGTCTTGAATAAAAAACTCTCCTTTTGGCAAATACTCAAAGTCGGTCAACTGATCTCCAGTGGAAGCAAAAGCCAGTTTTATTTTAAAATTGCTCAGTACTTCGGAGGGTCTTTCCTTGTCGCCTTTAATATTAGGAACTAAATCGGCAAAGTCAATGCTGTTGGATTCTATATTTAATGCTGCCATTATGGGCTTATCTTCCCTGTGGAATACTGCAGGAAAATCACTCAAACTACCCTCAATTTTAAAATCCGATTCTGCAATTTTAAAACTTAATGAATCTAAGGTTATCAATCCATTACGCATAATAGCATGACCATTTGCCTCTTGTATAGGGCTATCGTAACCTGGCACCAAAAAATTTAAATTCTTAATAGTAAGTTCTGAGTCAATGCCCTCTTTCAATTTTGCTAAATTATTAGAAGGTACATTCATATCCACTAATTCATCAAAATCCATATCCAAGATTACCTGCCCCTTTAATTTCTGCAGTCCTTCAATATTAAAAAACTGCCCCAGAAAATCTAAATGAACATCTGCATTAAGATTAACTTTGATATAAGGGTCTTGAAAATTACGCACCACCAAAGTTCCCTGAAAAATCCCTTCTTCTGGTATGGCGTAAAAATTTTGAAGCGTCAAAATCATGCTTTCAACAGTTCTTTCCTCACCATTTGTGAAAGAGCCGGCAAAACTAAGTTTATCTACTTTTTTATCGGCCTCAGTATTAAGGAAGTATGCATTTTTACAACCAAAATTCACATTAATTGCTGGCATTTGTCCATTTGCAACTTTTCCTTTAACAGACCCTTCAAAATATATCTCCCCTCTATTTTCATAGGCTTTAAAGGCTTCTGAAACATCTTTAGGAGCAAAAGCAGTGAAAACACTAAAATCTGGTTTTTCCCCACTGAACTTGATGTCAGTATCAAAATCATCATCCAAATCAATATTACCTTCAATACCGAAAAATGCTTCCACCAACTTAAGCTTGCTAGGTAGAATGGAAAGAATTTTATCCGCTCTATTAAAATCGATTTCCAAGTCAAGGATTACAGGCTTATTTGCAAAGTAGGTGTGCTCTCCATCAATATCTATGTCAATGGACAACCATGAATAAACATCAGCATAAATATGCTCCTTAGTTAACTTAAAAGAGGTATTAAGTTTAGAAACATGAGAAACCAGATCTTTTTTCGTTTCCAAATCTTTATAAACAATGTCAAATTTCCTCAATGATAATTCCTTTAAATCAAAGTGAAATCCTTCGTCTTCCTCCGACTCCAGACTATCTGCAAAATTCAAGTTTTTAGCTTTAAATAGATTAATTTCACCTTTCTGATCTTTGATAATATCCAAATGACCTTCACTGATCTTTATGGTTTTTACATTGAATTTACCTTGTACTATTTCAAGGATATTAAAGCCTAGATACAAATCTTTGGCTTCATAAAGAGGGGTAGTATCTTTCTTTTTATTCTCATAAAACCTGACATCTTCCAAATCAATAGAGATATAAGGGAAATTGGCAAAGGGAGCAATATGAGAATCAGATATTTCCAACTCCCCCTCAAAAGATTCATTTACATACCGTAATGATTCTGCTACAATTTTATCCTGACTATAGTAAACTATCACGATCAGCGCAGCTGCTAGTAGGATAGGTATAGCAGGAATTAAAATCAAAAATTTCAGTGTACGCCTAGACATGAGATTAGATAAAGCTCCTAAAATAAGCTTAAAAAATTATTAGCTTACTTTCATAAAACATATTTTGAATTTTATACAAAAACCACTTTACGAATATAAAAATCGTTTTAATAAATCCCTAAATATTTCAAAATAAAACATCTAAAACCATTGTTTAAAAATTAGATTGCAATCAATAAATAGAATCTTTAAACGTATTTTTCTCTCTTTCCAAAAAAGCTTTAAACTTAACTGGAGGCCGATTAAGAAAAAATTCTACATTACCAGAAATGCTTGGTGATGCTTTAAATCGTGGAAAATAATGCAGCATAATCAGCACAAAAATATAGATCATATTTTGACCTTGTCTTAGTTTTGTAAAAATGAAAGAAATTAGATTTGGGGAAATGAACTGTACCTTATCCCCTGTCACTTGACTAATTCGCTGTGCGAATTCCGAGAAACTCATCAACTCATTATTGGTCAGTTCATAGGCTCGGTTTTGGTGTTCAGAAGAATTTAAAAGTACTTTAGCAGCAACTGCTCCCACATCTTTCACATCAATGATTGTAAACTTCGCATCTCCTGCCGGTAGATAAATCATCCCTTTTTCTACAATATCATTTCTTAAGGTGGTGGTGAAATTTTGCATAAAATATGCTGGTCGTAGAAAGGTATAAGCAATCTCACTATCCACTATCAACTTTTCAATTTTATGATGCGGTATGTAGGATTGTTTTTCTGCGCCTTGTACTGAAAGAAATACAATATGCTTTACACCTACTACTTTTGCAGAATCAATCAGTGGTTTAAAGACAGTCTCAACATCTGCTATATTAGGAGGCCTAAGCAAAAACAACACATCTACTCCCTCCAAATATTCTGAGAATTTTTCAGCTTTACCAAAATCAAATTCTTGCTTCAAAATTAAAGACGGCACTTTTTCTTGTTCTTTAGCGTCATCAGGATTCCTTAGTCCAGCTATAATTTTTGCGTCAAATTCATCTTTCAAAAATGATGATAAAATTGCTTGCCCAACATTTCCTGTTGCACCAGTTATAAATATATTCATATCAAAAAGTTTACTCGCTTACAAAAGGCATTTGGTGTTTGAACTCATCTGATTCTATTTGCTTTACTATAAAGTCAGCTAAATCCGCTCGGCTAATTTTAGTGGAAGCATTCACTCCAACCCATCCCACTCTATAATTATGCTTAGGTTGATCATTAGTTAATCTTGGCCCGCGAACGATCATCCAATTTAAGTTGCTCTTGCCCAAGACTTCTGCGTGGCGAATGGCATCATTCAAGACTTTCGGAACAGCAATCTTCATTATAAAGCGGATCATCTTATCAGGAAATCTTGGTTTGTCCTTTTCTGGAAAAGGGAGACCACCTCCAGATAAAGATATGATTTTCTCAACCCCTGATTGCTCCATGGCTTCAATAATATTTTTGGTTCCATTAGTCTGCAGCCATTCAGGAGAACCTTTAACATGACCAAAAAGACTTAAAACCAGATCGCTTCCTTGAATGGTTTTCTGTACATCATTAGGATTTAAAACATCTCCTTGCATGATAGTTAAGTTTGAATCAGTAACCTTAATTTTATCAGGGTTTCTTACCAAGGCATGAACTTTATAGCCATTCTGCAATGCTTTTTCTAAAACCAATTTTCCCGTGAGTCCAGTACCTCCGAATATTGCTATTGTCTTCATAATTATATCTATTTAAAACTTTTCAACGTAAAAATAGATAGCTTGAAGATGGATTTCACCCAAATAGGTACTTACCTTTTTGTTAGTATAGATGAACAAAAAAACTTTATAAATTAGCTTACAAATGACTCAGGATAAAATTCAAATTACCGCAAGATGCCCTATTAGAACAACATTAGAGTTGCTAGGAGGGAAATGGAAACTTCTAATTATCCAACAACTTAGGAGCGGTGAGAAAAGAAGCCATGAATTAAGAGAACTCCTACCTGATATAAGCGAAAAAATGCTTTTTCAAGAATTGAAACTTCTTTTAGAATCTGGTCTCATATCTAAGGAAACTGAAAGTAAAAAACCTCTTAAAGTAGTTTACTCTATCACACCAATAGGTGAGAAAACCTACCCTCTTCTTAAAGGTATGCGGGATTTTGCTTTGGAATATGAGGGTTTTATGGAAGGAAAAGATTAAGCGTGCCCATTATATGAGAAGTCAGTAATTCATTAAATCGAATCTGGTATTTTACTTCAATATCCAATTTTTACTTAACTTAAAGCCAAATAAAAAATAAACAGTAATGAAAAGGCTTTTAATCCTTCTATTTCTTTCTTTTATAAATATCTCATTTGCGTTTTCTCAGAACCACTATGGTAAGAATGGAGTGGTAGCAAGTGCCTCCACTTATGCCTCGCAAGTAGGCGTAGAAATTTTAAAAGATGGGGGAAATGCAGTGGATGCCTCCATTGCCACTGCTTTCACCTTGGCTGTTACTTGGCCCTTTGCAGGAAATATTGGGGGCGGTGGGTTTATGGTCATTCATACTGAAGAAGGTGAAGTCACCACTTTTGATTTTAGAGAAAAAGCACCTTTAGCCTCCTCTAAAGATATGTTTTTAGATGAAAAGGGAAAGTTAAAATCTGGTAGTAATCATAATACTGCATTGGCAATTGGAGTTCCAGGAACGGTCGCAGGTTTATATGATGCGCATCAAAAATATGGGAAAATAGAATGGAAAAAGCTATTGGATCGAGCGATTCAGCTTGCTGAATTCGGATTCCCTTTACCAAAATCTTTAACAAGCGACTTCAATTACTTTGCAGAAAACCCTGAGAAATTTCCTGAAATGCAATCCTTCATCAAAAGAGATGGAAAAGTAGTGGGATTTGGAGAGTATTGGAAACAACCAGCGCTTGCCGAAACTTTAAAAAAGATTCAAAAAGAAGGAAAGAAAGCATTTTATGAAGGTAAAATGGCCCAAACATTGGTAGACTATCTTCAATCACAGAATGGCATTATCACCCTAGAAGATTTGGCTCAATATAAAGCTATAGAGCGGGAACCCATTCATTCCACTTTTAAAGACTATGATTTATACGGAATGCCTTTGCCAAGTTCAGGAGGTGTGGCCGTCACCCAAATGATGAATATGTGGGAACAATTGGATGAGGTTCCTGAAATGGGGTCAGTCCAATACTATCACACCTTAGCAGAGATCATGCGGAAAGCATTCAAAGACAGAGCACAATATCTGGGAGATACTGATTTTACTGAAATTCCTGAACTGGAAAAATTACTTTCAAAAGCTTACGCAAAAGATCTTTTGAGCGAAATTGATTTTGAGCAAGCCAGTAAAAGTGATAGCACTGATGTTCAGCTATTCTCTGAAGGGCAAGAAACCACTCATCTTTCAGTTATGGATGGAAATGGCATGGCAGTTTCTATGACTACCACTTTGGAACATGGTTATGGCGTGAAAATGCAATCTCCTGAACTCGGTTTCTTACTAAATAATGAAATGGGAGATTTCAATGCAGTGCCGGGTAAAACAACTAACACTGGTCAAATCGGAACAGCAGCTAACACTATTGAGCCTGAGAAGAGAATGCTTTCGAGCATGAGTCCTTTTATTGTTTTGAAAGATAATCAGCCGTTCTTAGTGATTGGAAGTCCGGGAGGAAGAACAATAATCAACACCGTTTTTCAGACTATGCTAGCCACTTTAGTATATGAGTATCCGATGGCTCAAGCCATAGAAGCACCTAAAATTCATCATCAATGGTTGCCAGACGAAATTATTTATGAAGAATATAAAATGGCTCCAGAAACCTTAAAATCTCTTGAAGAAAGAGGTCATGAATTGCAAATCCGCAGTTTCTTAGGGCGATTAATGGGGATCAAGTTTGATGCTGAAACTGGTTTTATGGAAGGTGCAGCCGATAGTGGAAGTCCTGATGGAGGGGTGGCAGCTTATTGATTTAAAGATTCCCTTTCTTCTTCAATCATGCTCCAATAGACTTTATCGGTTGCATAAACGTATAAATCATCCAATACATATCCTTTTTGATAAAGTGCAATCGCTTTTTCCATTTCCAGTTTAGCCTCCTCTATTTTATCTTGAGCTTTCAAGACTTTTACCATATAAAAATGATTTTCAGCTAAGTCATTGTACTCCACCTGCTTCTCAAAATACTCTTTTGCTTTATCAAATTCCTCAAGCTCCAAATACAAAACTCCCAAATGGATATAGTCATAAATTCCAATCAAATAATCTTCTGAAGCTAACTGTCCTTCCATTATGTCAATTGCTTTTTGTTTATTGCCAAGCGCTCTGTAGCAGAGTGCGCGCACCACTTCCAAATGATAAACGCCATTTGCAGAGTGGCCAATATCCTCATGTGTCATTCTGGATAATGCTTCAATATCTGCAATTGCACCTGCATAAGCATTAAAGAATTGATACATGCACGAGGCTCTATAGCCTAAATTTCCGATAGAGTCATATTTGACCGCCAAATCAATTAGTCTTTTCCATTGCAAAAAATCGCCACTTTTTAAATAAGCTACCGATTTAGCCCTATAGGCGTAGGCAAAAGTTGGATCTATTTCGATAGCATTATCCATCACAGTTTGGAACTCTTTGCTAAACTGATAATACCCCTGAGCATTTTCTGTTTCTTTGCAAGCTTCATATTTCAGACTGTCACCTGTATGTAAAAAGTAATTACAATTGGGTTGGGCATAAATTAGATATGCTAGAAATGTGAGAATTATGGTTAAATAAAATTTCATGAGTTATTAAGCTAATTAAGGCATTATTTCGATGATTTCTCCATTATAGATTTTAAAAATCAAGTATTGATAATAATCAAGCGTCATATTATCCATTTCTTCCATTTCAATGGGAAGCCAACCTTCCATCTTTTTGGTTAGATCCAAAATTTGATGGCTAATTTCAGTTTCGAAATCCATGGGCTGAAAATTTTCATCCATGCCCATCAAACGAAATCTATCCGTTTCCCCTTTACAATTTACGACAAAACGGATACGTAACAATCCACTTTGTTTTGATGCCACTGGCTGATAATTTTCTTTAAAATGTTGAATTATGGCCGGTTTCTCTCCTTTGTACTGAACGCCTTTACTGAAATTAAAGTATTGCCTAATAGCATTATCGGTGTAGCATAATTGAAAATCGGGATTATCAGTCTTTTCATCAAATTCGATGTCGCCAACCCAACGCAAATAAGATTCATTTTCTTCTGATTGAAGCTCTTTTTGAGAGTTGCTTGTACAAGATATAGTACATATTGATATGCATGCAATAGCTAAAACTAGATTTTTCAAATTCTATAAAATTAAGGTTGATAGTTTTATTAAATCTAAAATGGTTAATTAAAATCGATTTTTGTATTAGCCTTCACAATTAACATCCTGCAAATTTTCATCCCAGCAATGGAAATCTGTATCACCGAAATGATTTTCACTTTTTACCCTACCAAATTTCAATTCGCTATTCCAATCTATTTCAAGTAAATCCCCGGATTGGGTATTGGAAATTTCTACAGAGCGATTAAAGTCACTATCTTTATCTCGACTATAAACTATATAACTTCCAAATGATTCGCCTGCCTTTTCAATGGTAAAAGTAGCATCTCCAACTGTTTGATCCTCATTTCTCGACCATTCTGTGCTGATCCAAGCATTCGGATTTTGTGGGCTTTCATAAAGCGTCCAATTTCCACTATTTCCATTTACATTTGATTGCCCATCAAACCATACAAAATCTTCAACATTGTTGGATGATGATGAAATATATCCCGTCCAATTTGCATTATCATTGACTACACCCGCAGTTAAGCGAATTGAAAAGTCATTTGAATTAGCTGCAAAGGAACTTTCCCAAGTCCATAGGCCAGCCTCAGTATCAAAAAATGGCTCCTGACTTATGGTAGCTTTAAAGGCCGTAACCGGAATAGCAAGACTTCCTTTCAAAATGGCTGAATATACTCCAACATTTATGGCTGAATATAACCAGTTTTCTATGGTTTGATTTCTTTGATTCCCTTCGGTTTGAAAATCATTGAAATTTGGTGCCATACTATACTCTGGAGGCATCACTGGTTTAGGATCTTGATTATTTTCATCATCAGAATTGCATGAAACCATCAATACCAATAAACTTAAACAGATACTTAGTAACTTTTTCATAACTTCTACTTTAGATTTATCCTTTAAATAGAAACAGCATTAGTACAATTAGTTGGAATGTGACATCCTAAACGTTACAAACGTTTTTAAATTATATCAGAATTAAATTCTTGACCTCCAAAAAACACTAATTATCATTTTACCTACCAATTTATAAGTCTCATTCACTGTTTAAGAAGTGTTCATTATCGTTCACTTTGCTTGATATAATGACCTCTTTCGAACAAATTTCAATGGAATGATAGTAAGCCTATTTCCACTCAAAAAAATTAAAATATGGCTTCCAGAATATCTAAAGGCATTTTTCGCCATTAAATTACCATTTTAAAATCAGTCCTTTCTTTTACTGGTACATATCTTGGCATAGAATGAAGAGAATTGGCATAGCAGCCAGAATTAATCATCATTAAAGGAAAATTTTATGATAGCAGAAAAGATAAAAGCACAATTACGGACTGGGGTTCTGGAATATTGTGTGATGCAGATTTTGAGAAGAGGTGAAGTTTATGCCTCCGATATCATTGACGAACTATTGGAAGAGGATTTGATCAAAGTTGAAGGGATTATTTATCCACTTCTGATGAGGTTGAAGCAAGAAAACTTAGTTCAATACGAATGGAGCGAAGCACAAAGCGGCCTGCCTAAAAAACACTATCAATTAACTGAAAGCGGGCAAAATACCATCAAAGCACTAGATGAAACTTGGATTGAGATTAATAAATCAGCCAAAAAAATCAAGAAAAAGACTGATGAGGAATTGAAAACAGCCAATGAAACTAATGGCGAAAATTAATTGGCAGACGATTTCTCATATAAATTAATCTAAAAAATCTTAATTTTAAAGCAATGAAAAAGAATATAAGTATAAATATAGGAGGCATAATTTTCCATATAGAAGAAGATGGCTTTGAGAAGCTAAAAAACTATTTGGATGCCATCAACCGCTATTTTTCTGATTTTAAAGACAGTCAGGAAATCATAAGTGACATTGAAAATCGTATAGCTGAAATTTTCTTAGCAAAACTGAAGGATGATAAGCAAGTTATTGATCTGGAAGACGTAAATGCACTCATGGTTACTTTAGGTGGAATTGAAGACTTCAAAAGAGCAGAAGAAACGGATGAAGCATTTGAGGAAAAAACTTCGGAAACCTACGAAAGCCAAGAAGCAACCGGCCCTAAAAAATTATACAGAGATACAAAAAGATATATTTTTGGTGGTGTTGCAGCTGGAATAGCACATTATTTCAATATTGATATATTGTGGATCAGATTATTTTTCATAGTAGGATTTTTGGGATTATTACCATTTCAGCCTACTTCCATCCTTATTCTATTGGCCTATATCATCATGTGGATTTTCTTGCCTGCCAATCCTGACTTGAAGGAAGATGAAAAGGTAAAGAAACTCTATAGAAGCCAAGAAAATAAGGTGATTGGCGGTGTAGCTCGTGGATTGGCAGCTTATTTCGGAACGGATGTAGCCGTAATTAGAATTCTATTTGTGCTATTGCTTATCCCTGGTGGGGCTGGCTTAATAATCTATTTAGTCCTTTGGTTTATTACACCTGCTGCTAAAACAGTGACTGAAAAAATGCAAATGGAAGGAACACCCATTACGCTGAGCAATATTGAGAAAAACATTAAAAGTAGTTTGAAGGTCGAAAATGGAGAGGAAACACCCTTAGTGAAAATTTTATTGTTCCCTTTTAGATTGATCGCCATCATCTTAAACGGTTTGGCAAAAGCATTAGGCCCAATTGTAAATTTCATAGTAGAAGCTGCAAGGATTGTTTTGGGAATTATATTAAGTTTATTCGGGCTCGGACTTGGAGTAACCTTCATTATCATGCTCTTTGTTTCACAAGGAATATGGTTCGAATCAGCAAACATAAACTTCTTCGATATTCCTAGTGAATTGATTTCCAATACATTTTCCTTAGAATTAATGCTGATCAGTTTCTTGTTTTTGATCATCCCTGCTCTTTTTATCATGATTGCTGGAGTGAGTGTAATGGCTCGTAAATGGTTAATGAACAGGACAGTAGCATTTTCTCTTATCGCTATATGGTTTATAAGTTTGATTGGTGCTTCCATCATCATCCCAACTACTGTTATGAAATTTAGAAATGATGGAGAGGTTTTCGAAACTTATGAATATGAAATGGAAGATAAAGTAGCAGTTCTAAAGCTAAGAGAAGTTGGTTTTGAAGATTATGATGTTACCAACCTGAAAATAAGAGGATACGAAGGTGATAAAATAAAGCTAGAAAAAAGGTTTAAAGCTCAAGGTAACAGTAGAATTGATGCTGAAAAAAATGCTAAAATGACTTACCATAATGTAGAATTAAAAAGCGATAGCATTTTATATTTTGATTCGAACATTAGATTTTTGGAAGATGCCGCTTTTAGAGCGCAAAGTCTAAATATGATTTTATATGTGCCTTATGGACAGGAATTTGAAATGGATAGAAAAATGCGTCATATTTTACGCAACACCATCTATATCAATGGCTATAATGTAGGTCAGATTCATAATAATCGTTGGACTTTTAAAGAAAATGAGGGCCTGAATTGTCTGACTTGCTCTGACCAGAAAACAAGCAGTCGTGTTTACAGTGGAACGGATTCTGATCAATTTTTTGCCACGCCCTTCGACTTTTCAAGTGACGCCTATGTGCGAACTTATGACATTGTTGATTTTAGTAAAGTTTCGTCTGCAACCGGAATATTCGTTGAAATCAGACAAGGAAATGGGTATGATTTCCAAGTAGTGGCTAATGAAAAGGAAGATTTAGAAGATTTCAGATTTGAAGTAAAAAATGAGAAACTCAAAATGTATATTCAAAAACGCGATTGGGACTGGAATCTTTTCTCAGGTGGATCATGGAACTGGAAGGGAAATATACCAGAGATTAAATGCATCATCACGATGCCTGAGTTAAAGGGATTGGAACTTTCGTCCGCTTCACAAATAAATTTAATCGATTTTAAAGGTGAAAAGCTAAATATCGATATAAGTTCAGCTGCTAAACTTATAGGTGATATAAATTATAATAGCGTAAACATGGACGTTTCCAGTGCCTCAAAGGTTAAAATCAAAGGAATTGCGGACAATTTGGATTTAGACATAAGCAGTGCAGCTAAAATGGAAGGCTTCGATTTCATCGTGAAAAATGCAGAAGTAGATGCTTCCAGTGCAGCAAAAGCTGAGGTTCATGTGACAGAATATTTAGATTCAAATGCAAGTAGTGCTGCCAAAATTACGTATCAGGGCAGCCCTAGATTAGAAAGCAGTAGCAGTAGTGGGGCAAAAGTGTCCGCTGATTAAAACACATTTCATTCATGCCATGATTCACAGTCGTGGCATGAATTTATTCCCTTTCCAATGTAATTCTCCATTTTTTTTGCATCTTGTTTCATATAAGTTTAAGCAATGGATGTAAGAGTAAAATTTTTAGGAGGCGCCCAATCGGTAACAGGATCAAAATTCTTATTGGAAGTTGATGACTTCAAAATTTTAATCGATTGTGGACTTTTTCAAGGGCTTAAAAAATTAAGATTAAGAAACTGGGATGAATTTCCAATTGATGTAAATGAAATTGATGCAATAATCCTTACGCATGCTCATTTAGATCATTCTGGATATGTTCCTCGAATGGTAAAACAGGGCTACAAAAAGAATGTATTCTGCACGGAAGCCACAGCAGATTTGCTGGAAATCATGTGGATGGATTCTGCGAAATTACAGGAGGAAGAAGCTGAATTTGCCAAACAAAAAGGCTACTCTAAACACGAAAATCCTCTAGCTCTTTATAATCAAAAAGATGCTGAAGCTGCATTGAAAACAGTGATTCCAAAAGCATTCGAACAGCCTTTTAAACTCACCGAAAATATCCAAGTGAAATTTTATCCAGCTGGTCATATTTTGGGAGCGGCTTCGGTGGAATTAATCCTAAAAGGAGCTACACAAGAGAAAAACATTATTTTTAGCGGTGATTTGGGTCGGAATTCGGATCCTGTGCTCTTCCCTCCTACCTTTTTCAAAGACTCAGATGTCGTATTTCTGGAATCGACTTATGGTGATCGATTGAATGATGTAGCTAAAGTTCAAGATGAATTAAAGCAGCATATTTTAGATTATATGAATGAAGGAGTCATTATGATTCCCGCTTTTACGGTAGGCAGAACTCAAAATTTGCTTTACTATTTGCATGAACTCATGAGAACTGGGCAAATCCCTCACATCCCTGTCTATTTAGATAGTCCGATGGCAATTAGCGTTACTCATTTATATAAAAAATACGATAATCAGCACCGTTTGCAGGAGAAAGATATTTTTGACGATAAAAACTTCCATTACATCAGAGAACATCAGCAATCCAAGACATTGGATATGCTTGAAAACAGAGCCATCATAATTTCAGCAAGCGGAATGCTGACTGGCGGTAGAATTCTCAGCCATTTATTTAAAAGGCTGGGCAATAAAAATGATCTTTTACTCATGGTAGGCTTTCAAGCTGAAGGAACAAGAGGCAGAGATATTCTAGAAGGCAAAGAAAGTGTGAAAATCTATGGAGAAGAAGTTCCTATTAAATGTCATTTTGCTAAAATAGATGGACTTTCAGCCCATGCTGATCAAGCGGAATTATTAGATTGGTATGCCACATTCGAGGAAGCTTTGAAGCTCACTTTCTTAGTGCATGGCGAACCAGAAGCAATGCAAACCTTAAAAAACAAGCTTGAAGAACAAGGCGCTAATAATGTTTTCATTCCTGACTATATGGAATCATTTGAGCTTTTTTCTGGGATTTGAGTTAAAATCAAATTAAGTCCAAGCGGACGCTTGAACTAGTGGTCGCGTTGAAATGAAATTTGAGCTAGAAACTTGAAACTATTTGCCAAAATAGTCCAGTGGACGCTTGAACTAGAAAGCATAATGAATGAGACTGCAATAGCGCAAGCGTCCGCTTGTGCTTTTTCCGTAGAAAATTAGAGGTTTTAAAATTTGATGGGAGTCCAAGCGGACGCTTGAACTAGGGTCATATTGAACTGGACTGAAATAGCGCAAGCGTCCGCTTGTGCTTTTATCCAAATTTTATTTTTCAGGATTAAAATCATTTTATACTACATAGCTTTCAACAGCTTACAATCTTCATATAAACCCTCCCTATCGATAAAACCCAAATATTATGACAAAAATCAGAACATAATCTGATTCTTATCATAGTTAAGAAAAATAGTAACAAATGTTACTAACTAGCTGATTTTCAGTACGTAAATTTACACCAAACTAAATTTTACAATGCTATGAAAATCGAACAAATCTACACAGGATGTCTAGCACATGCAGCATATTATATTGAAAACAATGGCGAAGCTGCAATTTTCGATCCTCTAAGAGAAGTGCAACCCTACATCGACAGAGCAACAAAAGACAAAGCTAAAATTAAGTATGTTTTTGAAACACACTTTCATGCAGACTTTGTAAGTGGTCATTTGGACTTAGCCAAAAAAACAGGAGCAAAAATTGTTTATGGTCCTACAGCCAAACCTCAATTTGATGCTATTGTTGCACAAGATCATGATATTTTCGAAGTAGGAAATTACAAAATAAAAGTACTGCACACTCCTGGTCACACCATGGAAAGTACTACCTATCTTTTGATAGATGAAAATGGCGATGATCATGGAATCATAACGGGCGACACCTTATTTATTGGAGATGTAGGGAGACCAGATTTGGCTCAACATGTTATTGAAGACCTAACAGAAGAAAAACTAGCAGCTCATTTATACGATTCCTTACACAATAAAATAATTCCCTTAGCTGATCATTTAATTGTATATCCAAACCATGGAGCAGGAAGCGCTTGTGGTAAAATGATGAGTAAAGAAACCACCGACACTTTAGGGCATCAGAAAGAAACCAATTATGCTTTACAGCCAATGGATAAGGAAGAGTTTATTAAGCAACTCCTAACCGGATTAACTCCTCCTCCTGGCTACTTCCCTAAAAATGTATTGATGAATATTCAGGGCTATGAAAGCATTGATACTGTAATGGATAAAGCTAAGCGACCCTTAAGCCCGGAAGCATTTGAAGCAGCAGCCAATGAAACCGGTGCATTGATATTAGATACCAGAAATGCCGAAATATTTGCGAAAGGATTCATTCCAAACAGTATCAACATAGGACTAGATGGAAGTTTCGCCATGTGGGTGGGAGAAATGATTCCTGATATCAAACAGAAAATACTTCTCGTTGCCGAAGAAGGTAAGGAGGAAGAAGCAATGATCAGATTATCTAGAGTGGGATATGATAACACGATTGGATACCTAGAAAGAGGTTTTAATAGTTGGATCTATGCTAAAAAAGAAATTGATAAGGTAGGCAGAATGGATGCTAAAGAATTAGCTGCTATAATGGATGTATCTCCATTAATTTTTGATGTGAGAAAGAAAAGCGAATTTGATTCGGAGCATGTTATAGGAGCACAAAATATCCCGCTAAATCAAATCAATTCGCATTTAGCAGAACTCCCAAAAAACAAGGCATTTATTATTCATTGTGCTGGTGGATACAGAAGCATGTTAGCCGCTTCAATTCTAAAAGCCAGAGGTTGGGATAATTTTGTGGATGTTAGAGATGGCTTTACTGGAATAAAAGAAACGGATATTCCTGTATCGGAATACGTTTGCCCAACTACTTTATTATAAATTATTCTATTCAAGCTAGGGCTTAGCGCTTTGGCTTGAATTCAATTTATATTTTAAGGTCTAGTGACACATCTGACATTTTTTTTTAAGAATCCTAAAATAGTCCAAGAGGACACTTGAACTAGGAGCGTAATAAATTAGACTGCAATAGCGCAAGCGTCCGCTTGTGCTTTTACTATAGAAAAATTAGAGATTCAAAAATTAATAGCATCTTCATACTCAAATAGTCCAGGCGGACACTTGAACTAGTGTGTTAGGGGCTAGCTAAATCCCCAAAGCACTCTTCAACTTAGGATAACCGGTTTTGCTTACGGGAATTTGCTCGCCACTTTTCAAAATCAGAATATGGCTATCCTTTTTGTATGCTTCTATTTTAGTAATTTCTGCAATTTTCACCAGATAAGATCTGTGAATTCTCACAAATGCCTCAGCATCTAAATGCTTTTCAAAGTAGCTTAAAGTCTTATTTTTGAGGTATTTACCTTCTTTTGTGTAGATATTTACATAATCATCATTCGCTTCCAGATATTTAATATCAAGAGTGGGTATAATTTTAATATCATTTCGATCTTTTAAGACAATCCTACTTAAATACTCCTTTGCTTCTATGGGTTCATTATTGAGCAAATCAGTTAAGTTTTGAGCTAAACCGCTTTGTCTATACTTTTCAATCGCTTTGTTAAATCTCTCTTGAGAAAAAGGTTTCAATAAATAATCAATCGCATGAACTTCAAAAGCTTGCAAAGCATATTCATCAAATGCGGTGGTGAAAATAACTGCTGGAAGTTCTTCCAAAAGCTCCAACATCTCAAAACCGCTAATTTTGGGCATCTGTACATCCAAGAAAATTAAATCTGGTTGATGCTTCTGAATGGCTTTTAAGCCTTCAAAGCCATCATGGCAAACGACTAGCACTTCAAAATCTTTACATTCGGCTAAATATTCTTGTACTAAGCCAGTCGCTAGTGGTTCGTCATCAATAATAATAGTTCTAATCATGATAGCTGAGGAATTAAAAGTTCAACTGTAAATTGTTGGGATGAGGCATTCGTTTTTAATAAATCATACCTTCCAAAACTCAAAAATAATCTTCTGCGCACAGCCTCCAAGCCAAAACCTGAGCCTTTGGCTTGCCCAGCTTTCGGGTCAAAAGGATTTGTAATGATAACTTCAAGGTTCTTTTCTCTTTTTCTAAAATCAACTTCAATAGTCACTTCACCAGTTAAGCCATACAAACTATGCTTGATGGCATTCTCCAATAATGGCTGAACCATCAAATGGGGTAATTTCATTTCTTCTATTCCTGCTTCGATCTTGAAATTAACGTTCAAACGATGTCCAAAGCGCACCTTTTCAATGTCAGTAAAGAGTTTTAGAAAGTTAATTTCTTCATCAACCCCAATCCATTTATTGGATTCCTTCTGGATTGTGCCTCTTAAGAAATCCGATAGTTGCAACACCATTTCTCTGGCTTTCTCGGGTTGAGCTTTCACTAATGCACTTATGGAATTCAGGCTGTTAAATAAAAAGTGAGGCTGCAATTGCTGTCGTAGCTGGTAAAGTTCTGCTTCATTTGCCATTTGTTGGATTTTGACCTCTCGCTCTTCTGCCTTTGCTTGTTCCTCCAGTTTTCCTTGAAAATTCAGCATTAAAGTGTAGGCCATAAATAAAATTAGTATAAAAAATCCTCTGAGAATGAAAGCATCTTCAATGAAAGCAATGTTTTTAAGTTTTTGCGGGATTAGCCAATTCATCAAAAAATCTCCCAAATACAATATGATGAAAGCCAAAATTAGGGGGAAAATAACAATTAGAATCCTATTCCCTTTTGTTGGCGTGTAGAACTTGAAAATATTTTCCAAAAGCATAAACCCGAAAAGGAGCAAAGCACTATAAAGTATACTATCAATTAAAGAAGCGGGAAAATCTAACCCATAATGCATCAATAATAGAGTGGATAAACTTATCCAAATTACTAAAATGAAGGTCAGCTTAATCCACGCTTTATTTTGATGTCGGATGAATTCTAATAGCATTTCTAAATGTAATAGGAATAATTAAATAAAATGAAAGATAGCGAAATAGAAACCTTGCCGGTTTTAGTTTTAATCATATTGGTCAGCGGCTTGACGGTTAGAACCGTATAATCGTTTCTATACAAAATGGCAGTTCCATTTATCGGTAAGACGGTTCCAACCGTTAGACCGAGGGCAATGCTTTTAGTTGAGCTATGATTTAAAATCAGTGCTAGTGCGAGCTTTAGTGCGTATCCCCTTTGAAATTAACACGAGCTAGAAGCTCGCACTAGCATTTGAAGGAATATAAACTTTTCCAAAGTTCTAAACTTTGGAAAAGATGATTAATATGATTTAAACTCCAATCCACCAAAGCTGACTGAACCCTTTATGTGCAATATTTTTCTATCTACTCCATCAACTGATGGAAATGCTCTTTTATCTTCAATTCCAGAGAAAATATTGCTCACATCGGCTTGAATTTCCCAATGGGGTGGAATAATTAATTTAAGTCCGCCAAAGGTTACCTCAACATTCAAAACTGCACTATCTTGAATTTCAGCTTTGGATAAATCTATATCTGCCCCGCCAAATGCAGTGGTGATTTTACCCCCTTTAAAATCTTTGGTGATCAATCTTCTTTGCACGGATGCAAATACTGCTTCAGCATTTATATAATCGCTTTCTACTACTTTTGAATCAGAAACTCCAATTCTTGTTTCAGATTCTTCTTCTGAATCTACTTTTGAAGAGCTAAAATTTGAACTACGGCTGATGATTAAATACAATCCGACTAAAATTATTCCTGCTGGCAACAAATAATCATAATATTCATCTGGGATAAAATTCTCACGTCTGAGAAGAAAAAAACTACCGATTAAAAGCATTATAAGCCCAAACCCATTCTTTAAACCATGACGCACCAAAGAATAAATACCTACTCCAATAAGGATAAATGGCCAACTAAAAACCCAGCTAAATTCGATAACATCCATTCTATCTAACAATAGAATACTACCTACTATCAAAAGGATTACACCAAAAGATATATTATTACTTCCAGAATAATTTTGTTTGTTTTTCATATTTCAAAAATTTTAAATGATGAAACAAACTTAGTCTGTATTGATTAAATATACTTTTAAGAATAGGCTAAGGAAATCAAAAACTCGGTAATCGGCAGAAATGGGTCGGTGAAATAAACCATCTATTTAAAATCATCTTCACTTTACCCACTTTTAGGTATTTGTTTTTAAGTACAATTGCCCTTAATTTGGATAAACTAAAAATTTAAATACAATGCCAAAATTAATCCCACTGTCCTCCAAGGACTTCGATGAAAAATTGAACAGCTTACAGCATAGAATCTCTGTGGATGATGCTAGAAAAATGAAAGAAAAGCATGATAGACTTGTAAAGAAACCCGTAGAAGATGACAGATCAACTCCTGACTGTAAATGGGAAGAAACCAATTCTGTTTGGTTCAGTAAAGAAGTATTTGATGAAATTTTCAAATCTTGCGATGGTATTCGGATTTACTTCGGTACGCATATTCCTGTATTATCCAATGGTACAGATATGGGTAATGACAACAATAAAACAACCACAATTTTAGTAGGTACAAAAACAGGAGAATGGCAACGTGATAATGGGGATCGGGTTGAAGCTCCAGTTGATCAACTATCTGATGACGACAAAATAGCAATTGCAATGCAACCAAAAATTGGAGAGACCTATGATTTCGGTTCTATGTGTCCTCAAGAATGTGATGGAACTGGCTTATGATATCCGAAAAAAATCCATTATTGCTTATATACTTATTCATTCTATTATGTAACACACTTGTTTACATTTATAAACTGATTAAAATAAAGCAACTCAAAAGGGAAGATATAGGTATTGCCACCTATATCTTCCTTACTTTTTGTACAGAGTTTACAGGCTCTTTTATAGTAACATCTTATAATAGTTGGGTATTCAATATATTCCTAATTTTATCTATACCTGTAATCATTTTTTATTTACAGTCAATAACTTCTAAATTCTCTAAAAAACTGCATTTATCCGCTGGAATTATTTATTTGATATTTGCTCTGACTAATATAGTATTTTTTCAAGGATTTAGAAATTTCAATTATAATAGTTTAATCATTGGCGATATCCTCATTACTCCTCTCTTATTTTTATTTCTATATCAGCAAATGCAACAGCTTGAGCAACCAATACATCATAATCCTCATTTTTATAATGTTGTGGGATTTTTAATATTATTTGTCGGAAACTTTGCTTTCTTTACGGTAAGATTAAATTTTCAAGAATTCGCTAGAGAATATATTGAAAATATTCTTATGATTATCCGCATCAATAATGTATTAACTTACAGTATCTTTTTGATAGGTGCATTATGTTTAAAGACCAATCGGAAATAGTTTTTACCGTTATTGCCAGCTCTATTATGCTGCTGATTATAATTTCTTTTATAGTCATTATGCTATTTATCCATCAAAGAAGAGTAATACGACACCAAAAAAACATTGCTAAACTCAAGCAAAAATACCAAGAAGAAATCATGCGGGCTCAAATGGAAATGCAAGAAGAAACATTGGATTATGTGGGAAGGGAGTTACATGATAATATTGGGCAAATCCTTTCTTTGATCAAACTAAACCTTATGAATGCTCAGGACCAGCAAATTCATGAATCTCGCAAATTGATCGGTACCGCAATTCACGATTTAAGAAATATTTCCCATACACTAAACCTCACTTGGACTGAAAACATTAACCTTGCCGCTTTTTTAAAAAATACTGCCAAGAGCTTAGAATCTAGTAGGAAGTATAAAATAAAATTGAATTTAAAATCAGATTTAATTCTTCAAAATAAAGAAGATTATATTTTGGTATACCGCATGATTCAGGAAATCATTCAAAATATATTGAAACATGCTGAAGCTGATGAAATCCAGATCTATATGGATGATCAGCTCTTGGAAATTAAAGACAATGGCAATGGATTTGATGTCAAGTCTGCATCCTTAGGGACTGGAATCAAAAACATAAAAGCACGGGCTTCACTTATTGGAGCTGATTTGATAATTGAATCTACTTATAATAAAGGAAGCATTTTTAGAATAACTATCAACAATAAAAAACATGAAAATTAGCACTATAATAGCCGATGATCATAAACTTTTTGCTCAAGGCTTATCCAATATTTTAGGACAATCAAATGAAATTGAAATCAAAGCTATTGTTCACAATGGCAAAGCGCTAGTTAAGGAATTGAAAAACCAGCCTACTGATTTAGCATTAATTGACTTGAATATGCCGGAATTAGATGGAATTGGTGCCATTAAGCAAATTCAAGCCATGAGCATTAGAACAAAGCTTATTATCCTTTCAACTTATGCCGATGAAAAATTAGTAGAAGAAGCAAAAAATTTGAAGGTCGATGCTTATTTATTAAAAGATGCAGAGCCGGAAGAATTGATCTATACCATTAAGGAAGTGATGGAAAACCGCTATGAATTTAATCTTAATCACATCTTAAAGCAGACAGAACCGCTTGGTAATTTTTCAGATGATTTTCAGAAAAAATATAAATTATCTAAAAGAGAATTTGAGATTATTCATTTGCTTAAGAAAGGTTTAACCAATCAGGAAATAGCCGATAAAATATTTCTTTCTGTGTTAACCATTCAAACGCATAGAAAAAACATTATTCAAAAATTAGGGGTGAATAATTCTGCTGGATTAATTGCTTTTGCACACGAGCATAATATTTGAGGATATTTGAATCAAATCCGTCATATGGATAAAAACAAATAGTCCTGCCTTCAAAAATAGGTTGCCTGAAATCATAGATAAATGATAGCACATACTTCCTTTATTAAATACTTTAGTCTATATTTAGATGGACTAAAATCACACTATTTTGAAAACACTCATTGTAGGAGCTAGTGGTGCAACTGGTCAACTTTTAGTTGCTCAACTATTAGCTACTGGAAAAGAAGTTAAGATTATCGCGCGATCAACAGCAAATATTCCTGAATCTTGGCTTCATAATGAGCATGTCAATATAATTTATAGTAATATATCAGAAATGAAAGTTGATAAAATGACTGAAATCATTTCTGATTGTAATGCATTTGCCTGCTGTTTGGGACATAACCTAACTTTTAAAGGACTTTTCGGAAAACCAAGGAAATTGGTAACCAATGCCGTTCAACTAATTTGTGAAGCTATTTCAAAAAATGCGCCTACTAAACCCACAAAATTTGTCTTAATGAATACTGCCGGAAATCGTAATAGAGATATTAATGAACCGGTTTATGTTTCAGAAAAAACTGTTCTCAGTTTATTGCGGTTTTTTCTCCCTCCCCATTTAGACAATGAAGAGGCATCGGATTTTTTAAGGCTAAAAGTAGGTAAAGAAAACCCAAAAATTGAGTGGGCAGTCGTGCGGCCTGATACTCTAATTGACGAAAATCAAGTTACTGATTACAACATAAATACTTCCCCTACCAGAAGTGCGATTTTCAATCCTGGCGAAACTAGTAGAATTAATGTAGCCCATTTTATGTCCCAATTAATTCTAGAGGAGGATTTATGGAATGAATGGAAAGGTCAAATGCCTGTGATCTATAATGACTAGAAATATTTGGTTCAATTTGATGATTAACTATTTTAGTAGATGATAGCCTATAAACCTTCAGCATGAAAAAGAACCTCATCATAGTTATTCTCGCCTTTTTATCAATTGCCTCTTTAATATTTGGATATACTCAAAACAAAAAGCTGAAGAGGAAATGAAACGTGCGGAATTAGCAAGTTCAGAAGCCCTTGAACAAAGAGAACATGCAGAAAAAGCAGCTGAAATGGCTAGGCAGCAAATGAAATTAGCTGAGGAACATATGCAAAGAATTCAAAAAGAAGCTGAATAAACTCATAAAAATCAATAATCTACCCGTTCTAGTTCAAGCGTCCGCTTGGACTTTATAAGAATACGCACTTAATTACTTTTTTTGATTTTACACAACCACCCCGCCCTTCGGGCACCCCTCCTTTTTTAAGGAGGGGAACTGCTTCGAGCAAATTGATATACCATAATTCTAAAATTGTACCTTTCATTTATTTTTTTAGGTTATGTGTAAAGCAAACTGCCAATATTTAGCACGGACTAGTTTCTCAACTGTTTTAGCGGAGATGTCCCAAGAACTGAGGGGTTTTGATATAAACCATTCTGTATGTAAAACATTATTAGAATTAAGCATTTGATAAAAAGTAAAAGAAATTATAGAGGACCTCAGATTTACATAAAAAGTGGGTAGACTTTCAATTTTGGATATGTATCTTCTATCGTCTGAACTAAGCAGTTTATAGGTCACTTAAACACTAAAATTTCCGATAAATCAAGGCAAGCTTGCTTCAATTGTGGTTTAAATTTACCTTCAGATGTCCTTATTTCTACATTTAAACCACTTCCCAAGAAGAATTTCACTAAATTTCAAAAAACTTTAGCAACCCACGCAACCGATCGGAAACTTACTGCATCTTGAAGATGTAACCAGCAATAATGAAAGTGTTTATCAACAAATCTAAGACGGAAGAAGACTTAATAGCAGGATGCGTTAAGCAGAAAGCAAGTGCTCAGCGAGCCTTGTTTGACAAATACTCCGGCAGGATGCTAAGCCTTTGCAGACGATACGTGAAAGATGTCTTGGAAGCAGAAGGCGTGATGATAACCGCTTTCACAAAAATCTTCGAACGAATAGAGCAATATACGGGAGAAGGAAATTTTGAAGGCTGGATGAAGCGCATCATGGTGAATGAATCTTTACAATATCTGCGGAAGCATAAAAACATGCAGTTGAACATGGATATTGAAGAAGCACATCATTTACCAAATTACGATGCCATGGAAGACCATTTGCAAACAGAAGATTTAATGCAAATGATAGCAGAGCTTCCGGTGGGCTATAGAACGGTTTTTAACCTCTATGCCATTGAAGGTTTTTCTCATAAGGAGATAGCCGAACAGCTAAAAATTAATGAAAACACGTCCAAATCGCAGTTGAGCAGAGCAAGAGTTTACTTGCAAAAGCGCTTGGCGGAAATGGAACAAGAAATAAAAGTAAGTCATGGAAACTCATAAAATAGATCAATTATTCAAGCAAAAACTGGATCGCCATAGCGAGTCGGTATCTGCTGATGCTTTTGCCAAAGTGCAAGCCCACATGAAAGGGAAAAAGCAAAAAAAGGGATTCCCGTGGATGATAGCCGCAAGTGTTAGCATACTTTTAGTTTTATCATTCGGATTGGTGTATAATTTCAATCAGTCGGAAGAGCAAACGTTAGCTAAAATTGAATTAAATAATTCACAGTTAAGCTTTTCTGGAAAAGAAAGTATAGCAAAACCTGAAATTGATAAAGAAGAGCAGATTCAAAAAACTGTTCCTCCGAAAAATAATACAATTTCGACACCTGCTCAACAATCTTCTCCAGCTATGCTAGTGGAAGAGGATTATATCCGAATGGCATCTATCGAAAAAGTGAATGGTTTTAGTCCAAATATTAATAATGATGTAATTCCTGAATTGAGATTATCACCACAAAAACATGAAAACAAAGTGATAGTGGAAATTCATTACGCTTACGCAGATAGTAAAAAAGAAGAGAATTTAATAGTAAAAGGTAATAACAAGCTTAAATCACTGGCCAGTGAATTCAGTTTAGCGGATTTGAGAAGTGCAAAAAACGAATTGTTTGCTTCTGCACTTCAATTTAACCGCAAGGAAAATAATTAATAAATCAAAAAAAGACAGAGATGAAAAATATAATAAAAATATCGATGATTGTTTGTTTTGGCCTTTTAAGTGTAATAGGCTACGGACAAAACCTTAGCTCAGAAAATACCAACTTTGTATCTAATGTTGGTGAAATAGAAAATAATCAAAAGGAAAATGAAGGGGTTTTTGTAGTAAGGATTTTTAAGTCAACTATAAAATCTGAATTAGAAGAATTTAAATCAGAGGCTGAAGAGTTAAATATAGACATAACCTATGAAAACCTTGAATATATTAACGGTAAAATAGAAGCCATAACGCTTAAAGTGGACTGCAATGATGGATTTTCTGGAACTGCATCAACAACTAATATACCAGAAGCAGGGATAGGTTTCATAAGAGATTACAGAGATGATGCTGATATGCCCTTTGTAATAGGAAGAGTATTTGATAAGGATAAAAACATTAGTTCATCTAAATCAGAAGAAGACAGCAAGTGGACTAAAGAATTGAAAGACGAATTCAACACTGCATTCAATCAAGAAAAAGTAGTTGACAAGGATAGAAATAAATTAATCAAGCACGATCAAGATGTTGAATTTTCAGTTGGCTTGAACAACTATTTGAACTCCAACAATCAATTTCCAGATACTGATAATAAAGATTTTGCTTTGGATCCATTAACTTCTTGGACTTATGGAATCCACTCTAATCATAAAATTTCGGTTAGTCCTTTTGTGAAGTTCAATTTCCAATTGGGACTCTTATGGAACAACTTTGCTTTGGCAGATAATAATTACCAATTTATAAAAGGCCCTGAGCAGGTAGAATTATTGGATAATGATTTTTCTAGACCAGATATTAATCCAACTAGAAGTAAATTGAATATAACATATTTGAATTTAAATGTGGTGCCGATGTTCCATTTTGGTAAAAGCAGCAATGCCTTTAGAATTGGTGCTGGTCCTTTTGGAAGCTATAGAATTGCCAGTAAATCGAAATTCAAATATGATGATAATGGGAAGGATGTTGTGAAAAACAATTTCCACATCAATAACTGGAAATACGGCATTAAAGCACAAGTTGGATGGAAAGGAGTAGATTTATTCGCTACTTACGACTTAAGTCCAATATTCATAGAAGATAGAGGTCCAGAAGTTGATTATCCATTGAGAGCGATATCTTTTGGGGTAATCTTCTAAGGAAAATTAGCCTCAACCTTAGTCTTTCTCCAAATGGAGAAGGAATAGAGTGAGAGACCTGTCAGATTTGAGAAACCTGACAGGTCTTTTTTTTGATTTAGAAATCAAAACATAGATTATCTTCCTATGAGTCAGACGGTTACAACCGTCAGACTCATAGGAAGAGTCTCAGGTAGAATGCACGATATTTTCTATCCAGCTTGAATCTATTTTAAATGTTGATACATCTAAAATTTACAGGATTTAATCGATTAATTTCAATTCTAATCATTAATGATTGTATATTGATTTCAATTAATATCACAATTAACCATTTATGTCAACAGAAATCATCAAAATCAGCAAACAAGAAGGCAACAATCAACTGTACTTGACAGATAATGAAGGCCACTCTGGAAAGGATAACATCACTACAAATGTAAAACCAGGCGATACCGTTACCTGGAAGCTAGTTCCGAATGGAGGAATAGACCAAATAACTGGAATTACTGCAAAACCGGATAGCCAAGATATTTTTTCAGTGGATCCTGCGCCTGTAAATCCAAATGATCCAGCATCTGACTGGACGGGTACTGTAAGTGGAAATGCAACAGGTTCGGAATCTTATAGTATTGGCTATAAAATTGGGAATGATCCTTTTGTGGATGATCCGAAATTAGAAGTGAATAATTAGTGAAACCATTCTTTCAAATTAAAGCAGGGAAGTTAGCATTACTTATAATGCTAACTTCCCTTTTTTTTATAAATATTATAAATGGACAAGAGCAAAAAATTGCTGATAGTTTAAAAATTGTTTTTAAAGAGAGAAAAGTTGAGGATTCAGTTTCACTAGAGCTATTGAGACAGATTGCCTTTAATGAAAGAGGATTCAACGAATCTCTGAAATATGCTGAATCTCTTATAAAGTTATCAAAAAAATTAAATAGTAATATCTACCTATATAGAGGTTACTTACAGAAAGGTCAGGCACTTAGAAAAAATGGTGAGCTAACAGAAGCTATAGATTTTTTATTTAAAGCAGCTAAAGCTGCTGAAAAGGCCAATTATCCAGCAGGAGTAGGTGGTGCATATATTGCGCTTGCTGATGCTTATTCAGTAAATGACAATCATAAAAATTCAGTTTTATATTATAAGAAAGCCATTTCAATTTTACGTCACGAGCAAGACTCTGTCACTTTAGCAACAGCTTTATTAAATGCAGGAGACGAATATTTGAATGCAAAAAAACTAGATTCTGCTCTTCTTTACTTCGAAGAATCTGGAAAAATATTTCAGGAGGTTGAATATATAATTGGTACGGCTTATAATTTAGGTAATATGGGAATGGTGCATGCTTTAAAAGGTGAACACCGAATTGCCAAAAATAAAATGGATTTAGCCACTGCTATCCTAAAGGAAATGGGCGATTTTTATCCCATAGCTATTTATGATCTTTATATTGCCGACATTTATAAAGAAAACAATGATTTTGAACGGGCTATAGAATATGCACAACGTAGTCTGGAGGTTTCTAAAGAACATTCATTAAAAGAGCAAATTCGGGATGCCAATCTTAAATTATCCGAATTATATGATGTCTTAGATGATTATCAAAAAGCCTATTTCCATCAAAGCCAATATTTAGCTTACCGAGACAGCATCAATAGTGAAGAAAAGATACGGGAAATAGCTGATATGAGAACTGAATATGAGGTCAACCAACGAGATATTGAGATTCAGTTGTTAAAAACCGAACAAAAAAATCAATATATCATTTTTGCTTCCTTGGCAATTATTATTTTACTTTTAGGCTTTTTGAGTATTTTATATTATCGCAATAGCAAAAGAAAACAAAAGCTATATTCTATACTTCAAGAGCAGAAAGAAGAAATCGAGACACAAAGAGATCAACTGGAAGGCATCAATGAAACCCGTGAGAAATTCCTTTCTATTATTGCGCATGATTTGATGGGACCTGTTAATTCCTTCAAAGGCTTATCTGCTATTATGAAAATGAGCATTGAAAAGCAGGACAAAAAAGACCTTTTGGATATCCACCAGGTTTTGAACAAAACCATCAACAATATGTCGAATTTGCTGACCAATTTGCTGGATTGGTCTGTTACACAAAAAGGAAGTATTCCCTATTTACCAGAGAAATTATACATTCATAAACTTACGACTGAATTAGTTGATCTGTTTTTTAATACGGCAGAGAATAAAAAAATCGAGTTGAACTCAGAAGTAACACCTGATTTAGCAATTTGGGCAGATGAAAATAGTGTTAAAACAATTTTAAGAAATCTGGTGAGTAATGCCTTAAAATTTACTGAGGAAGGTGGGTCGATTGAACTTAGTGCCGAGAAAAATGATGGTTTTGTAGCCATAAAAGTGATAGATACCGGCATAGGAATGTCTCCCGAAAAAATTGATATGCTTTTAGCGGAAGATAATTTTGAGATAAGTAAAGGCACCAAAGGAGAAAAAGGAGTCGGCTTAGGACTTCAGTTGGTAAAAGAATTCACCACATTGAATAAGGGCAAATTGGAGATTGAAAGTCAAATTCATAGAGGTACTACATTTGTGGTTTATTTGCCGGATTATAATCAAGCACTCTAGCCCCCTAACCCCCGAAGGGGAAACACGCACTGATTAAGATTAGTGTGAAATAAGACATTTTTTCTTATTAAAAAGCTTTTCTACCTTTTGATTTGGGTGTTGAAACCTCAATAATAGTCCAAGCGGACGCTTGAACTAGTGAGCCTTTACTAAACTGAAATTTTTATAGTTCAAGCGTCCGCTTGGATCTTTTAATTCATAGCAATAAAATTATTTATTTTACTGCTATTCTTAATCTGTGCGATCTCCCCTTTGGGGGTCGGGGGCTTGGGTTTGGGTCGGGGGCTTACAATTCCATCGCCAAACTCTCCCACTGCTCAGTTAAGCCATCCAGTTCAGTTTTCACCTTTTCAAATTCCTGATTGACTTCAAAAAGCTTATCAGGATTTCCGTAAACATTAGGTTTAGCCAATTCCTCCTCCAGCTTAGTTTTATCAGATTCCAATTTCTCTATTTGAGTTTCCAGCTTGGAAAGCTGTTTTTGCTTAGCTTTCAACTCAGCATCCTCTGGTTGATGTCTGGGCTTGGCTTGCTTTTCTTTTTTCTGTTCTTTCTTTATTTCCTCTTCAATTTTCTGGTCATCTGCTTTGGCAGCTTCTCTTTTGGCAAACCAATTCTGAAATTCATCATAGGTGCCAGGATATTCCTTCACTTGGTGATCTTCTATCCACCAGATTTTATTGGCTACATTCGATACAAAATATCTATTGTGGGAAACCGTAATAAAAGAACCTTCATATTGTTGCAAAGCTTGAATCAGAATATTTTCCGATTGCATATCCAAGTGGTTGGTTGGCTCATCCAGCAAAAGGAAATTGGCATTGGAAATCATGGTTTTGGATAAAGCCACTCGAGATTTCTCACCTCCAGAAAGGACTTTTATTTTCTTGAAAACCTCCTCATCCCTGAACAAGAAACAACCTAATAAATTTCTAAGCTCCATTTCAGTTCGGTCACTTCCTGCTTGCTTTAATTCATCCAAGATCTCATTTTGGACATTTAGTGATTCTAGCTGATGCTGCGCAAAAAAGCCGAATTCCACATTATAGCCTTCTTCTCTTTTCCCCTCAATTTTCTCTTCTCCTGCTATAATTCTTAGCAAGGTAGATTTACCTTTTCCATTGGCACCAATTAAAGCAATTTTATCGCCTCTTTCAATGTGTGCATCCGCATGCTCCAAAATCTTGATATCTCCATAGGATTTGGAAACATCCTGCAATCTCACTATATGCCTTCCTGATTTATTATTGATATTAAAGCTGAAATTGATAGTGGCATTGTTGTCCACTACAGCATCCACTTTATCCATTCTATCCAAGGCTTTCACTCTTGATTGCACTTGCTTAGCTTTAGTGGCTTTAGAGCGGAAACGGTTGATAAATTGCTCAGTCTGCTTTATTTTCTGCTGCTGGTTTTCATAAGCATTTTGTTGTAATTCAGCCCTTAATGCTTTCTCTTCATTATAGAAACTCCAATTTCCTGAATACAAATTCAATTGTTGTTGATCCACTTCAACAGTTATATCTATAGTTCTATCCAAAAACTCTCTATCGTGGGAAACGATGATATAAGCTCCTTCATAGGATTTTAGATAATTTTCAATCCATTGGATAGAGGGTAAATCCAAGTGGTTGGTAGGTTCATCCAGCATCAAGAGTGATGGCTTTTCAAGTAAGAGCTTAGCTAACATCACTCGCATTCTCCATCCACCGGAAAAAGTTTTGAGGGGTCGCTTAAGGTCTTCTGTTTTAAAGCCTATGCCTTCTAATATTTCTTCAGCTTTAGCTTGCAAACTATAGCCTTCCATCATTTCATACTGCTCCTGCGCTTTGGTCAACTTATCTACTAAATCATCGGAGTAATCTTCTTCCATCTTCTTTAAAATGGACTCGATTTTATCCTGTAATTTCAAGGCTTCTTTGAAAGCCTGCATGGCTACATGCAAAATGCTTTCATCCGACTGAAAAGAAAGTAAATCCTGATTTAAAAAACCAATGGTACAATCTTTACTCATCTGCACCTCCCCTTTATCAGGCGTTACATCCCCATTGATTATTTTCAGTAAAGTAGATTTTCCCTGTCCGTTGAGTCCAATCAACCCAATTTTATCTTTTGGCTTAATGTGCAGGGAAGTATTATTAAATAAGGCTCTGTCGCCTATGTAGTAATCTAAATTATTAATAGAAAGCATGATGCAAAATTAAGTGGGATTTTCTCAGGATAAAACGCTTTGAGCGAATAGTTGAAAATAAATTATTGCTTCAACAAAAAAGGGAAGCAAAATGCGTCCCTTTTTTTTAAAAATCTTTAAGTTCTATTTCTTAACGAATCATCAATCTAACTTTCTTGCTTATATTTCCTTGCTTTACATCCACGATATAGATACCTGAGTTCAAGTTCTGATTGATAGGTAACGCTTTATTAAAATCAGATGGATTATGAATAGCTTGATAATGTCTTCTACCTTGGATGTCAAAAATTGTCACTTGCACTTTCTGTTCTGCATGGAAACCAGATAATCTTAACTGAATATTATGTGCTTGAGTTGGGTTAGGAACTGCCACCAAATCAGAATCCTGTCCACGTTTCACTTTCACAACTTCAGAATATTCGAAAGCGCCATCGAAATCCACTTGTCTTAGTCTATAATATGAATCACCAGCCAATGGGGCGTAATCTTTAAAGTCATAATCAATTGACGTTAATGAATTTCCATTCCCTTCCACTAATCCAATAACTTCGAATTCTTGACCATCGAAAGAACGCTGCACTTCAAAGAAATCATTATTGATTTCAGAGGCTGTTTGCCAGTTTAGCTCTACTCTATTGAGCATATTTGCCGCTCTAAAGAACACCATTTCTACTGGTAATGGATTGGCATCATCAGTTGATCCCATCACAAATATTTTCTCACTAAATGACTGAGAAGAAGCTGACCGAACAATACCTTCAGTTGCTGTTCCAAGTCCGCTTGGAAATGTTCCCCCTAAATTATCCCACTCATTAGTAGCAGTATTATAAACCATTACGGTCAGCTGGCCTCTATCTGCAGAACTAGTAGCCACATCAGTTTCGGCTCCCCAAGATAACTCTACACTAGAAGCAATACCACCAGTCGCATTATCGGAAATTACATAATATTCCCCTTGTTGAATAGTCTGAATAGCATCATCTGAAGTACTCATGTCATCCACTTCTGCTAAGTCAGTTACAACATTTCCTGCAAAGAATTGTGCTTCCCACGTAAACCCTCCATTTACTCCATTAAGGGTAGCTGGTCTCCATCTAGTATCACTACCAATAGGAAATGTGAAATTTTCACCTGCAGAAAGTGGCTTTACGACTTTCCCTACTACATAGGAGTTACTTCGACCTCTAGCAGGATTGACTGATGCAGAAGCTCCTAAAATGACATTACTCTCATTTGTGATTATTTTTCCAGAATTTAAAAACAAGATGTTACTTATAGCAATATCATCATCAAAAGTAACGCTATTAACACTTTTTCCTATAGTTAACCTGTGAAAGCTATTAGTACCAGTAAATGTTCCTGAAGCTTCTTGTACATTGGAACCACCAAAAACAAATCTTGCCGTTCCAGTACCCCCCGTGAAATTTCCGGAAGAAAACAATAAGTTTCCTTGTAGAGTTAAAATTCCAGAACTACCTACATCAAAGGTACCACCCGAAATATTTATGTCTCCTACAAAGTTTTTAACAACAGCACCTTGGCCAAAAAAAGTACCTGAAGTAATATTTGTATTATTTCGAACAATAATTCTACCCGTACCCGAATAGAAATTCCCAGATGAAATATTGAAATCGTTATTAATCACAATATTCCTATTTAATAGGTTGCTAACGTCTGGACCATCTACCACCAGGTTCTCACAAATTGTAACATTATTATTTGGTAAATTCCTATTTCCTGAACCACTCAGGGTTAAATTTCGTAATGAAGAAATGCTAGAAAGTATGTCGTAACTACCAGTACCTGCATATTCTAAACCACCTCCTGAACAAGAGAAGAAGCTTCCATAGTCAGCGGTAGGTAATGGTGCATTACTACCATTGCTTGTTATTTTTAAAGTTCCTGTCCCCTCTAATATACCTAACCTATGTCCATCTGTATCATCTATATTTAAAACTGCTCCATCTTCAATTATAGTTTTATACAATCGGACATTAGCAGTATTAAAGGTAATTTCAGTTCCATTGGTAACTCGCAAGACAGCTCCTGAAGGTGCTACTCCATCTGTGGGTAAAGTCTCTACATATGTAGAATTACTATTCACATTTCCTAAAATTGCTTGTGTGGTGTAGGTAGCAACATTATCAGGAATGGCTTCGTCAATACCTGCAAAATAATCACCACTTATTCCATCACTATTCACTCCGTTAAAAGCTAAAATTGGCGTAAATGAAATCTCATTGGTTCCTTCATCTACCTCAGTATCAGAATATTTATTAATATTCTCTGTAGGATTATCGAAAGCCAAAATCCTAGCTGCAATATAATCAGCTTCTGTAAAGCCAGCTTGTGCAGCTAAAACATCTGATTGATCATACAAGAAGTTTACAGTTGCACTAAAATTAGTCAAGCCGCTAGATCTGAGCGTCCAATAATATTGTAAAACATTATTTACATCACCTGAAGCAAAGAAGTTATCACCGTCATTTACCACAGGATGTGGCTCATTTGCTGGACGCACTGCAATGGAACCTAAACTCGAACCTGAGCTTCCTGCTCCAAAATCTATTTCCACCGGAGTATAATCGTCTTCACCTACTGGAAAAGTAAAAGTACCAGTACTTCCTGGAGAGAAAACTTTAGATAAACCATTATCGCTAAACGAGCTATTTGTTTTCACCATATTGGTCACAGAGAATGAGCTATTTGTGGTGATATCAGCATTTTGACCAATTACTACAGAAGAACTACCAATATTGAAAATCCCGCCATTCATTCGTAGATTTCCATTTATATTGAAATCATAACCATTACCTTCTGGTATAATTACGCCATTTGGATTGGTTATGGTAACTACTCCTAAATCTGTGGATCCATCAGTCAATCTTTGTAATTGTTGAGCAGAGCTACCAGAAAATAAAAGCTCACCACCAACTAAACTGGCAATTTCTCCCTCTATAACAGCATTTCCTTTTAATTCAATTATGTTGCCATTATCATTTATAATGCCACTCTCATGGCTAAACAAACTATTAACTAAAATAGGATTCCCCATCATGTCAAGAATACCTTCGCCTGTTTTGGTAAATTCAAAAAAGGTAACTGGGTTCGCTCCTCTTATTTCTTGGCTGGTTTCGGATATGAATAGCGTTTCGTTTCCGCTAGCTACAAAAGCACCATCATTAATTAAGTCAGCTTCGAGCAGTAAATCAATACCATTTGCATTAAATGTAGCTCCAGATTGTATATCAAGATCACCAGCTAATTGAAGGGCATTTACATTTGTGAAAATAGTTGGACTATTTGCACCTGCAATTGACAAGCCTGCCAAAGCTACATTTGCATTAACTCCAAGATTACTTTGACCAGCAATATTTACATCTATAAAAATTGGCCTGCTAATATCAGAACTCGAAGGGAGAATTCTTAGCGCAGCTACAGTTGGAGAAGCAGAATTCTGACGTCTTATTGTCAGATCGCCTCCTGTATAGGTGAATTCACTTCCTGAATCTTTAATTTCTAAAACTCCTCTATTACCTTCTGGAGCAGCATTGACCCCCACTTCAACTGTACCTCCCGTCTGACGATATTTTAAGACTCCTGCACTTGTTAGGAGTCCCCCTCTAATTTGAGACCCTACTAATAAAGAACCATTAGATATATCGATTAATGCATTACCTGAGGCAGAATACTCAATAAAGTTATTACCGTTTCCGGCTCCTGTCATGTCTAATGTTCCGCCATCAATAATGATTGATCCATCTAATTCGATTCCTGAATCATCACCGCTTACATTGGCTAAGCCTTGAGTAATTTGCAGACTTGCAGTAGATGGAATTACAAAACTATCCCCTCCAGTGGTTAGGGCTATATCAATAGCATTATCATTTAATATCAATGTTCCGTTTTGCAGTTCTAATGCTTTTTGAGCTCCATCAGTCTCACCGTTTAAAGAAAAATCATCTTGAAAGGTGAAAGTGGCGTTTTGATTATTTCCTTTATTCACAACTAATCTATAAAGACTAGCTATTGGATTATTAGTTCGCGTGTACTCAGCATCGGTCTCACCGAAAACTTCCAATTCTACTTGGTCACGATTCGGTCCAGCTCCTGAATAGAGGTTAATCTGACCAGTAGCCTGATTTATATTTCCCCCAACTCTTAATCTATTGATCGTTACATTTCCAGCATTATTATTATCTCTAAATGTAATCTCATCATTATTGTTATCCATATTAATATCTCCTGCAATGGTCAGTGTTCTACCTGGACCATCTAAAGGGAACTCAACAACATCACCATCATTATTGACAGTCATATTAAGGTTTCTCCCAACGATTACATCTCCATCCGTTTGATTACCTAATCTTAAAAAGCCACCTTCACGTAACACTAAATCTCTATTAACAGTAACATCAGATTCAAATACAAGTCTTCTTCCGTTACCGCCCTGGCCTTTAATTTGAAGGTTTGGAAAAACAGAAGTTATATCAGTTGGCATGTAAACTGATGTATTATTATTACTGTATAAATCAAAGTCAAATCTTGCCTGTTCAACATCAGCAAACAGACCAAAATCAGCAATAATGTTGGCAGCTATCACAGTAGAAGAATTAGGATCAATATTACATGGAGCACAGTCTAGTTCTACATTAAAAGTCCCATTGCCCTCAACTGTCCCAAAATTTACGTCTACGGCATTATCAGCAGCAATAATTAGCTGTGGCTGAAACGAGTCATCATTTACAACAATATCACCATTTGCGTTTTCTACAGTTTCTGAAAAAATTAGTTTAGCAGCACCAGCATCGGCATTAAGATAATACCAATGTGCTCGTTGTGCGTTATCGTTGGTTGAGGTATTATTTTGCAGGCCAAACGCCATTATAGCTATATCTCCCTGTTGAGGGAAAGTACCGGTATTTACCGAAGAATAATGACCTACAGTTGACCATCTATTCGCTTGATTCCATCTGTCATTCCTGTTAAAATCTGTATTATTTCCAACAGCTGCTGTTGAGGAATAGTAGACAGTTGGCGCTCCAATAAACCTACCAAATTCACCTGCCGTGTAAGATGCATTTTCTAATGTAAAACCGGTGTCAGGATTTGGTCCATTAAAAGTAATAACATTAGTTGATGGATTAACTCCTTCCAATTCTCCATCCACATCATCTTCATAATTTCTTGTGTAAGGGATGTTTTCAAGAACTTTACCAGCAACAAAATTTGCCTCATTTGCGGAACCATCCAAATCATCATCATAATAAGTAAAACTATAGCGTACTGTTGGAAGTGTAGAAAACCCTTCATTACCCACTTTCCAGTAATAAGAAAGAATATCATCTCCAGAACCGCCATCAGTGGTAGCTAATACTTCATCTACCGGTCTTACCGTTATAAAGCCATCATCTGAATAATTTGACACTGTAACTGAAGCAGGCGTATACTTAGAAGAAGGAGAAGAACCAGTTAAACCAATCCCAACTGGAAAAAGGTAAGTCCCATTTTCTCTTATACCTAATGATAAGCCACCATCTGAGGCATTTCCATTAGTTACTATCATATCCTCCAAACCACGAGCATCAATGGTGCCTGCACCACCAGGAACATTCTCATTGTAGAATGTAACTTTTAAATTATTATCTTGAATATTAAATCTACCATTATTATGCTCCAAATACTGAATAGTTAAGTCGCTATTTAAGTCTACCACAAAACCCTGCATAAAGAACTTTAAATTACCTATAACTGCAGTATCGGCAGTTATAAGCGTGATATCAGTTGGACCGCCTTGATTTGAAGCGAGCTTAATCTGATCGTTATTACCATTAAAAGTTTGGTCATCATCATTAACCCCAGAAGTGCCCAAAGACTCGTTGTAAACTGTAAGAACATCATAATTAACCAAGGTATCACAGTTTACAAGTACACTATGTCGACCCTGATCTAAGGTACCACTCAACAACTTAAATGCTTCTCCATCTACTCTAAAAAGATTATTCTGAAATCCATTAAACTCTCCACCAGATTTACTTGATTCCAAGCTCACTACCTGACCATGTGGTTTATTTATGATAAGATTATAAAATCTTTGAACATCACCCGCGCTTCCGCCTCCATCAATATTTAGTAAGGCAATTTTAGAGTTATCGGTTCCATTAAGCGTAAGTGTATTTGTTTTAGCCTCATCGAACTCATAAGAAGCACCCAAACTAACGGTAAAATCACTACCTACAGTAACATCATTCCCATTATGATCGAAATTAATTCCAGTTTCTATGGTGAAATCATTAAGCACAACCAAATTAGGATTAGTAATCGTATTTCCACCAGATGTAGAAGTAATTAAATCTATTTCACCAGCATCTCCATTTTGATCTCTCGCTACTTCAAAATCCCAAAATGGTACGCGGGTAGAAACGATAGCATTTGTGCCATTTCTATTCTCTACTCTGACTAAACCACCTGTAACTGAAAAATTTCCAGGAGCACTATTAATGAAAATGGTTTCACCGTCATTTCCATATACAGTCAAGGTACCACCAGACATATTAAATACTGCATCTTCCGTATCTAAACTAAACAGACTGTAAGTACCGTCTCTTTCGCCTGGTTGGCCTTCATTTGCTCTCACTAATACATCACCACCAGTTTGCGTATAAGAATAAATTCCATTTCCGCTTCCCGCTGATCTAAATTGAGAAACATTTACAGTTCCTCCTTCTATCAAAACTTCTCCAGCATCTTCATTCCAAAAAATAAACCCAGCACTTCCCCTAGTTCCAAAAGTACCATCAGTAATTCTAAATTTCCCATATAAAGATAAGGCTTGATTACTACCCCCGCCATTTATTCCAACTGCGCCTGTAGGTGCCTGACCCGCATTATCAGCGGTAGAATAAACTTCAACGTTTGGTCCATCTATCCATAATCCAGCAGTTGCACCAATAGCATAGTCACCGTTTCCACCATTCTGGTTTCCTTCAGATAATGAAGGGATCGAAATCGAACCTGTTAAATGAAGCGTTCCTCTGTAAATCCAAAGCGCCTTTCGCACTTCAGGATTAGCCGCAGTGAATCCACCACCAGCATTTCTGCCGACACTATTTGGACCATAAAGTGAGAAATTAGCCGAATTATCTGAGTTTATTTCAATTTCAAAGGTTTCATCAACGCCTTTATCCACTACTAAATTGTAGAAATCTGTAGTTCCAAAAAGTGAAGCTGTATTATTTGATGCTCCTTCAAATCTTACAGTAGCAGCACCATTAGTCGTAAATTCATTGTACACAGGGCTTGCCTGATTTGTGAAGCGAATAGATCCTTGATTGGTTAAATTTCCTCTTAAGATTACTTGATGATAAATATCATGGTAGTTTCCTGAGGCCGGCATATTATTAGGGTTGATTGAAAAAGTGCCGATCGTATTCCCTGTACCTACACTAATGGCGCCATTGGAATCAACCAGAACATCTCCATTTACTTCTAAAGTTTTCACTGTAGCAGAAGAGTTATCATTAATTTGAAGATCCCCTCTTGTAATGGTTAAATCACCATTTAGTACTACATCAGACATTAAGACTAAATCACTAGCACTACTTGATAGATTTACTTCTACATTATTGAATGTTCTATCTTCATTAATGGTTAAGCCTGTTCCATAATACTCAACAGTACCCCCAATGAAGTTATCTGCAAAATCAGTTGTAGCTCCCTGAGGAAAATTTCCTATTCCTGCGGCACCAGCTAATCTTATTCTTCCATTTCCTCTAATATTTGTGAAATTATGACCTGAGGTATTCGCTACATCTAAAGTTCCTATTACTTCTATATCTGTAACATTTCGATCATCATTGCTAAGAGTGACTGTTGTTCCATTATTAATTACAACATTATCCGTTGCATCAGGAATCTCAGCACTTGGATTATTTGGTAGGGGAGTTGCAGAACCATCTAAAGTCCACGTAGTAGGATCATTCCAATCACCTGATAATCTTGAATACCATGTTTGATTTGGTTCACCAGCAACTGGGCTTTCAGTGTTATCAGTTGTTCCTAATGTGTAGATACCATCAATTAAATCCGCATTAGTTATATCAAATTCAACACGGCCCGCATTAAGCGATTTATCGGCTGCTGCAATAGGCACAATATCAAAAGTACCGGCATTTTCTCTCAATAAAACATAATTATCTACGTCACCAGCTGGAAAAAGACCTCCTGGGATTCCCTCAGAAATATTAAATCCTATGGTAGCGTCTAGTGCTCCTGTTTTATCTACGAACCAGGTTTTAGCCCATCTCTCTTGAACACTAGCACCTAAATTGGCTGTTGATGCTGCATTTGTGGTGTTATCATCGCCAAACATTAAAAATTCACCATTAGCATCTAAAGATGCCCCGGTATTTATATAAAAACCAGCATTATTATTTTCCAATATCTGATCTCCAGCTATTTGACCAATCCCACGAACATTAAAATCATAATCCCCATTTGCAGGAGTATCGCCTGCATAGAATTCATTGTCATCTAATGTGATATTATATTTAGAGGCTAGATAATTTTGGACTATCACTTGTTGAGCCTCATTTAGTGCATCCGCATAAATAATCATTTCGGCAATTTTAATATCCCCGTATTCATTACCGGCAGCCCTATATCCTAAGGTGGCATCAACAAAAGCACTTAATTGCGCATTGTTGTTGCGAGTATCAATAAGTTCTCCATTTTGATACATAGCTCGTTGTGCAGTGGCTAAACTACTATTCAATCTAAACCCAAAAATTCCGAAATTAGGAGTAGTAGCATTAACTACACTTCCATCTCCTCCAGTGTAAGCTACGTTATGATCGTTACCCCATTGATGAGAATGTAAAGCATTAGTGTTAAAATAGGGGTGTAAATTTTGGTTTGCAGTTCCAACAGAGCCACCCATTATCATTTGTCCGCCTGTTGAAGTTCTTGCGCCTACAAGCAATATAGTATAGTCAGTACCCACTAAAAGATTACCGTTAAATGGAATAAAATCTTCTACACCATCAAAACTTACCGCTGGAAAATCATAGTTAGCATCTGATTCATTTTTGAAGTCAGGTCTTTGGACTCCTGTTTGTGATAAATCATTTCCATTCCCAGATTTATCCGACCAGCTGCCAACTGGATCATTATTACTTAAACCCAAGTCACTTGCATCCAACCAGTAGATATTCTCTGGCTGTCCTGAAGCACCTGTTGGATTACCCACGCCCGCAGGCCCTGTTTGACCCAAAGCCACGATGGGGGAGAGTAATACCGCTGAAATAATTATTAGTGGAAAGTAGAATCTTTTCATAATGGTTATCTTTAATATGTAATCTAAGTACAAATATACTATCGATACGTCAAAAAAATGCATTTTGCAGTGGTAAGTTTCAGTATTTCGTCAAGATTTACGAAAAGAACGACCAAAATAGATTTTTCTTAGTTGGGTAAATGTCTGATTTCATATAAAATAATCGCTAATAATCTAATTACCAACAAACTAATCGTGTTTCAAAATATGACTTTCCTAACAACTGTAAGCTAGTTTTTTGAAGAATAAAGGAAAAAAGTAAGAAGTAAAGATCAGCAATTTAAGGTTAAAGAGAATTACGAATGTCATATAAAATCAATAATCATATACTTACAGCATATAACAAATATTAAGGAATTGTTAACTCATTTTATTTTCCAATCAAAGCCCACAAAGAAATTCCTTCCCATCAAACTCCCATAATTGTAAGCAGTATCGAAATATTCTCCAAAACCCAAGGGAACTGTTTCATCTTGTGTTCCGCTAAGGGGTGAGATTTCCTGGATATTATCGAATAAATTCCGAACACCTGCAAACAGCTCCACTCTTTTGAATTCCTTTCTGATTTTAAGGTTATGGAGCATAAACTCGGGAGAAAAAGCAGCCCTAGCGCTTATAATTTCACCCCCTGTATTCACCTCAAAAACTTCTGGCATTGCAGTAGCCCCATTCCAATTGAAACTATAATTCAATTTTAATCCCAAAGGAAAACTATATTCCGCAGAACCTACAGCAGACCAATCTCTAGAATAAATAATCGGTTTTTCCACTAGAACTCCATCCTCATTGCTTTCAGCTTGTCGAGCATTTTGCCATTGACCGCCTAAATTCAAGTAGAGATTAGCGCCCACTTGGTGATTGATATTTGCACTTAGCCCTCTCGTGTAGGCATAGGCTTCGGAATTGGCGTAAATAATAAAGCCAGGAGTGTCATAATCTGGAATAATTTTATTAGTGAAATAAGTGTAAAAACCATCCAATTCAAGACTTCCTTGCTGATTTCCAATAGTATAAACATGCTGAAATCCTAACCCAACATTAAACGATCTTTCAGGATCTAAATCCTCATCAATCCGTAATTCCCGCTGACCTGAAACAAAAGCATGGTCTTCTGTAAATAAGTTGACTATCCTAAAACCTGTTCCGCTATTAAAGCGGAAATTAGTCCATTCACTTAATTGGTATTGAACATTTAACCTAGGAGAAAATATCAATCCGTGTCTATTATAGTAGTCTAATCTAAGACCTGAAAGCGCCTTCCAATCTTCACTGATTTTCCATTCATCTTGTACAAAAACACCTGGGATAATTTGCAAATCGGGTTGATTTCCAGTCCCGTTTTCCGTTGCTGCCGAATTATCATCATAATAACTCAATCTCTGACTAAAACCTGATAAAACATTATGATTACCCCATTGACTTTCATAAATGAAATTTGCAAATGCTTGATGTTGTTCTGCTTCATAAAAAGTATCTCCATAAAAGCTATCTTGCCAATGCTGACTTGCAGAAAATTGTAGTCTGAATGGAGAATTGCCAAACTTTTTGTTTCCAAATAACTCCCATCGGTGAGTATAAATACTTTCACCATACACTTCATCACTACCTCTGAGCTGTTTATAGTTTCTGTCTTTCACATATTCCAATACTCCATTTCTTCTATCTTCATAATAGTATTTACCGCCAATAGATAATTGTTTCTCCTCATTTTCAGAGAAATTAAATATCGAAAATCGATCTCTTAAAACAACGTCAGAAAATAAATCTTCATTTTGATCCACAAATTGATTAGCTACATCCCAATGAAAACCTGAAAAGTGTTTCCATTTTTCGCCTACATTTTGAGTGATTACATTTCCTTTCCATTCCCCAAATTGCGAAATACTAGAATTAAGATTTATAGCATCATTTTCTGCATGAGGCGTAATGATATTAATAACTCCTGCCATAGCCTCTGAGCCGTAAAGTGTAGAACCAGGCCCTCGAACTACCTCTACTTTTTCCATCATATCGGTAGGAATACTATTGAGCCCATAAACTGTAGCCAGATTGCCATAAATCGGGATTCCATTTATTAAAAGGGAAGTATAAGCACCTTCTAGACCGTTTATACTTATCTCATTGGTATAACAAACTCCACAAGCTACATTTTCTTGAATTCCATTTACCATGGATATATTTTCCATTAGATTACCCGAACCTTGAGAAAAATCATTGAGAAAATCTGCTTTCAAAACTTCTACTTTTACTGGAGAATTCCTTATGCTTCTAGCTTGCATTTGCCCGCTGACCACCACTTCATTTAAACCTAATTTATCCGGTAAAAGCTGAATTTCATGGGATTGTGATAAATCTAGCTTCTTAATATCAATTACCTTCTTTTGATAGCCTACGTGCGAAATCCAAATCTCTTTAGATTCAGTTTTTATAGATAATGAGACTTTACCATCCTCGTCAGCTGTAGCTCCATAGCCAAGTTCATGATCATAGACAGTCGAATATGGCAAGAATTGCCCCTTCTCATCGGTTACAACTGCTTTAAATTCTTGTGCGCTTAAAACACAGGTACTTGATAAAAAGACAATTAACAAAAACAATAACCTTATCATAAATTATTTTTAGATCAATCTAAATTTATTTTATAACAAATATATTAATTATAATTAGATTACTAAATAATAATAAAAAGGTTTGCCAAAAATATGGCAATAAAGGATTATTTAATTTTATTAACTTGCAGTCAAAAGATTCTACAAATGAAATATCTCTTTATTCTGATTTTAATTATTAGTTCGTATTTTTCTCAAGCTCAAGAGGACAGCATTCAAATCAATACCGATAGACCTGGATTTTCTGAAGCTCCGAAAACGATTCCAAAAGGATATTTCCAGATAGAAGCTGGTTTATTCTTTGAAAGTGAAACTGCAAATCAAAATGACAGATTTCAGGTATTAAATTGGAATAGTACGCTGGTGAAATATGGGGTAACCTCTGGCTGGGAATTACGATTAAGTCAAACTTATCAAAGTGAAAGGTTACTAGGAATTGGACCAAACCCTCAATTTAATTGGGTGAGTTATTCTGGGCCAGTTGTGTTGGGATCAAAAATAGATTTAATTCAAGAATTAGATTATATTCCTCAAACAGCTATCCTGATAGAATACGGATTTAATACTTTTGCTCCCGAAACATTAAGGAGAAATGATTTTTATAGAATTCAAATTACATCTAAGTATCAATTAAATCCTCAATGGTATTTAATGGGGAACCTTGGCTTAGATAACAATGAAAATTTTCGACAATTAAGGTTTACTCTTAACACAGGGTACAGTCTCAGCGAAAAATTATCTATTTACGGAGAGATATATGGCTTTAGATCTGAATTTCGAACTCCATTAAATTATTTTGACGGAGGTTTTACTTATCTTATCAATCCTAAATTCCAAATAGATCTTCATGCAGGTTTCGACTTGGTGCAACAAGTTAACAATATTGAAAATTACCAGCAAAGCTTTATAGCGATGGGATTAGGTTATTTATTTAAAATACAAAAATGAGTTTAAAAGCTTACTTTCATAAAAACAATAAATTTGAGTCAGGTTGCGATGAAGTTGGTCGAGGTTGCCTGGCAGGTCCTGTAGTTGCATCAGCCGTAATTCTACCTACAAATTTCTCACATGCCTATCTTACAGATTCCAAAAAATTAAGTGCAAAAAAGAGAGCTGAATTAGTAGATGTTATTAAAGAAGAAAGCATTGCTTGGGCTATTGCAGAATGCAGTCCTGAAGAAATAGACCAAGTTAATATTTTAAATGCATCTTTTTGGGCGATGCACAAAGCTTTAGATCAATTAAAACAAAAACCTGATTTCCTATTGATAGATGGGAATCGATTTACGCCCTACCAAAAGATAAAACATGAATGTATCATCAAAGGCGATAGTAAATATTTCAGCATAGCTGCTGCTTCTATTTTAGCTAAAGAATATAGAGATAACTTAATGCGAGATTTAGCTGAAATCCATCCGCATTATGGGTGGGAAAGAAATGTTGGTTATCCTACTAAACAACATAGAGCAGGCATTCAAAAATTTGGAATAACCGAACACCATCGGAAATCCTTTCAGCTACTGCCTAGACAATTGGAAATTTTTGAAAAAGAAATTTAATCATGAAAAAATTCAAAGTAGGCTGCGTACAAGCCACTCCCTCCCTTTTTAATAAATCCAAAACCATGGATATTGTATTAAAATGGATTCAAAATGCTTCAGAACAGGAAGTTAAATTATTGGTTTTTCCTGAAAGTTTTATTCCAGCTTATCCTGCCGGTTTAGGCTTTGGTACAGTGGTAGGTAGTAGAACTGAATCCGGCAGAGAGCAATTCAGGGAATATTGGGAGAATAGCGTGGAAGTAGGAGCAGAAGAAACCCAACAGATTGCAAAATGGGCTAAAGAATACGGAATGTATATCACCATTGGCGTTACCGAAAGAGATTCCATCAGCAAAACACTGTATTGCACATTGCTATATTTTTCTTCTAAAGGAAAATTGATGGGCAAACACCGTAAACTAAAACCCACTGCTGCAGAAAGATTGATTTGGGGTGAAGGAGATGGAACTACTCTAAACACTTTTGATACCGAAATTGGTAAAATCGGAGGTTTAATTTGCTGGGAAAACTACATGCCCTTAGCAAGAATGTCAATGTACCAAAAAGGAGTAGAAATTTATGTGGCTCCTACTGCAGATTCGAGAGACAGTTGGAACAGCAGTTTGATTCATATTGCCTGCGAAGGCAGATGCTATGTGATCGGTTCGAATCAATTTATAAGGAAGGGAGATTACCCTGAACATCTGCAAAAAGAATTAGCTACAGACCGACCAGAAATATTATCCAGAGGTGGAAGTGTGATCATCTCACCTTTGGGAAAAGTGTTAGCAGGACCTTTATACAATGAAGAAGGTTTACTCACCGCAGAAATCGATCATGATGAAATCATCCGAGCGAAAATGGATTTTGATGTGATTGGGCATTATGCTCGGAATGATGTTTTTGGGTTTGAGGTAGAAGGGCAACCGGATATGAAGAAAGATGATTAATTGATAACTCATTGAGTCTTGATGGGTACTCGCGACACGCGAGCGCCAACCAAGTGAGTTAGTAACTTTAAAAATGACAATCTTATTGCAGTCTATCTCAACAACGCACTGGTTCAAGTGTCAACTTGGACCTATTAGCCAAATTAAACCTTAATGCTTAAGCCTATTAGCGATTGAGCTTTACGTGAAAAGCACAAGCGGAAGCTTGCGCTATCTGACTTATGCTATTAATTTTTATATTTTCATATTCCTACCTCATATTCCCAGAAAATCCTCATTTTTGCAATCCAAAAAATTAAAAGGAATGATTAGAGGAGCTATATTGGTATTTTTAGGAGCTTGTAGTTTTGGAGTTTTAACCACCTTAGTTAAAATTTCTTATAAGGAAGGATTTACATTAGCTGAAGTAACTGGGGCTCAAGTGTTTTTTGGTGCTATAATTTTATGGCTTATTCTTGCAGGAAGAGCTCTGTTTCAAAATATCAAATTCCATTTTACTTGGAAAAACAGCTGGAAAGTATTGCTTACCGGAATAAGCACCGGCTTAGTGAGTTTATGTTATTATAAATCTATTCAAGAACTTCCTGCCTCAATTGGGATACTGCTCTTGATGCAATTTACTTGGATTAGTTTGTTGTTGGAAATCATTATCCACCGAAAATTCCCAACTCGAATGCAGTGGGTTTCTGTTATTTTCATTCTTTTCGGAACCTACTTAGCTGGTAATGTTTATAGCATAGATAATATCCCGTTTAGCTTGGAAGGAATTGGGTATGGATTTCTAGCTGGCTTCTTCTACGCAGTATTTATTTGGGCAAACGGCAGGGTTGGAAATGCCTTAATTCCAGTTCAGAAAAGTGCCATGATGATTACAGGTTCGTGTATTTTCATATTTATGATTTTCCCTCCAGAATTCTTGTGGAATGGAAGTCTTTCAGCTGGTTTATGGTCTTGGGGATTGGTTTTCGCTCTGTTCGGAACCGTTATCCCTCCACTCTTTTATGCATATGGAATTCCGATAACTGGCGTTGGACTTAGTAGTATTCTAAGCTCAGCAGAATTACCGGTTGCGGTATTCTTTTCAAGTTGGCTATTAGCTGAAAAAGTGACTGGATTGCAGTGGATTGGAGTTGCTACAATACTGTTTGCTATAGTGGTGGCTAACGGCCCCCTAGCCCCCAAAGGGGGAACTGGTCGCACGGAATAGTATCAGTGCGAACAATAAATTTCGTCATTTTTTTATTTTCATTATTTATTAAATACTTATTACAATTCTTCAAATTAAAAAGCAAATCTTCTTCTGTGCGACCTTCCCCCTTTGGGGGCTAGGGGGCTGGGGCCGGACTCCACTCCGAAGGATTATCCCTCCATTCTTTCAAGGTCTCCAACTCATCATTTTTAATTAATTTCTTTACTAAAGCCTCTTCCAGTAAATGGGGATAATCACTTAGGCAAACTAACTTGATTTTGGCTTTTTCGAAGTTTTGCACTGCCGCATCGAAACCATAAGTGAAAATTGCTGCCATTCCTAAAACTTCTGCTCCAGCAGATTTTAAAGCCTCAGCCGCTTTGATAGAACTACCGCCTGTTGAAACCAAATCCTCTACCAATACAATTTTCTGCCCTTGGTCTAATTTACCTTCAACCAAATTCTCCATTCCATGTCCTTTTGGTTTGGAACGCACATACATAAAGGGTAAATCTAAAGATTCAGCAACCAACACTCCTTGGGGAATACCAGCCGTAGCAACTCCAGCAATTGCCTCTGCATCTGGAAAGTGCGATCGAATCACATCAGATAAATAATGTTTGATGATGCTTCTGGTTTCCGGAAATGAAAGTGCTAATCTATTATCACAATAAATAGGTGATTTCCAGCCTGATGCCCAAGTAAAAGGTTTGGCAGGTCTAATTTGAATGGCTCCAACATCTAATAATTCTAAAGATATGGCACGTGCAATTTCTGGTTTGGCGATGGTAATCATGAAAAAGTAGCGTTTTTAATTCGGTGCGAATTTAAGCTTTTTATTCACAAGGCTGAAATAAAAGGTAATTTAAGAAATACAATATTGTGATATTTGATAATTAAGATTTTGCCAATATATTACTCACTTCATTATGTAAAGGATGCAAATGTCGGTTTATAATCGTCCAAATAATTGCGTCATCAATATTATCATACGAATGAATCAACCTATTTCGTAAGCTTATGATTTGGGAGGCAAAATTTAATTGAGTATCATCTGAAGTTTTTAAATACTTATTTACTGCTTCTCCAATAATCCCCAATTGTCTTTCAATTGCTGATTTAGTTTTATAATCATCACAATAGTCTTCAAAAGAGTTAATCTCTTCCATGAATGAATAAATCAATTCAATAGAAGTAAAATATCAGACAAGTACTTTCTCTCCCTGTCCGTCATAAATTTCAACCTTAGTTTCTTCTATACTTTTTTTAAGATATGGATTTTTAAGTGAGTCTTGGGTTAATAAATCAACCTTTTTAGAAAAAAAAGCTTCCAATTCGTCCCACAAAGACATTAAAGCTTCACCCCTGTCTAGAGGATCAATAACATCTAATTGAACCAATAAATCAACATCACTTTTTGCAAAGTCAAATTCGTCAGTAATTGACGAGCCAAAAGCATACAATTTCTCTACTTTGTGTGCTTTACAAATCTCTTCGAATTTATTAGTATTATCTCTTATGAAATCAAATAAATACATATTCAAATATAATAATTTTAGAGTTATCATTCAGGGGAAAATGTAAATACTTCGACCTTAATAATTTAACTTTTTTATCAATCCACCAAACTCAACATACCCATTTTATCCATTTTCAACCTACCCTCATCATCTAATTTTCGGACGGTAGAAATCACTTTTTCCTTGGCATAACCTTCAATATTTTCAGACAATCGCTCAATATTCAAATGAGAATCTTTCAGGATTTGTAATATTTTTTGCTCTAAATCTTTATCCTGATACCTTGATTTCTTTTCATTGAGGCAGACATCGCATACCCTGCATTTCTCCTCTTTATATTCTCCGAAATACTGTAGTAACTTTAAAGTTCGGCAAACCAAATCGTTTTCCACATAATTCTTAACCGCCATCAGTTTCTCATATTTGTTTTTCTTCCGATCATCCAATCGCTTTTTATTCAAAGGCAATTTATTGGCATCATGACGTGCTTCCAAAAAAGTTAGTTGAGGAAGGTCAGATTTAGGAGAATAATCCATCACTCCTTCCTTATCTAAGTAATTTAATTGTTTTACTACCTCCTGCGGACTCATTTCAGCCATTTTGGCTATTTGCAATTCATTTATGAAAATCACTTGCTGATAGAGGTCTCCCCCATAAATCCGTAATACCGTTTTAATCAACTTTTCAAATTTCGCATTTGCTATTTCATAGGAATACAAATCCTTAAAATCCAAATTGATATGCAAGCCAGATGGGCGATAGAACTGCTCATTCAGCTGAATAAAACCTTCCTCTTCCAGAACTTTAAGTGCGTGGAAAACAGGATAGACTTCATATTTATAATGCTGGCAAAAATCCTGTATTTCAAAATTATAGCTTTGCATTTCGCCAGAACCAATGGCTATTTTGAAGTAATTGGCTAGCGACTGATACAGTTTTTTCAAGAAATCAAATTCCGGATGCGCCAATTCATGCCTTTCTTCCATTTCCTTGAAGTCCTGAGGGTGATAAAGTGCCACTGCAAATGCAGGTTTTTCATCACGACCTGCCCTACCCGCTTCTTGATAGTAAGACTCCAGATTGTCGGGTAACTCCCAGTGAATTACAGTCCGCACATCGGGTTTATCTATTCCCATCCCAAATGCATTGGTGGCTACGATAATTCTAGTTTTATTGGTCAACCAAGCATCTTGCTTGGCATTACGGTCGGCTTGGGAAAGTCCAGCATGATAATAATCTGCTGAAAAGCCATTTCTCTTAAGTAATTCAGCAATTTCTTTTGTGCGTCTACGGTTTCTAGCATATACAACAGATGTACCCGCTATTTTTCGTAAAATCTCAAAAAGCTTGGCTTCCTTATTTTCGACTTTTCTAACGGAATAAGAAAGATTATCACGGGCAAAACTCTTTTGAAAAAGTTTTCCTTTATTGAAATTCAGCTTTTCTTGAATATCAATTTTAACATCCTCAGTGGCGGTAGCGGTTAGCGCAATACAGGGCAAATCAGGGAATAATTCACGGAAATTGGCAATTTCCAAATAAGGAGGACGAAAATCATAGCCCCATTGAGAAATACAATGGGCTTCATCGATTGCCAATAGGTTAAGATTCATTTTCTTAGCCCTTTCCAGGAAAAGCTCGGTTTTTAATCTTTCGGGAGAAACATACAAGAATTTATAGGCTCCGTGAGCAGCATTGTCCAACAGAATATCAATTTCTCGATAAGTCATACCCGAATAAACGGCAGCTGCAGGGATTTTTCTTCTTTTTAATTGCTCCACCTGATCTTTCATTAAAGCAATCAAAGGAGAAATCACTAAACATAATCCCTCACTCATCAAAGCCGGCACTTGAAAGCAAATGGATTTTCCTCCGCCAGTTGGTAATAAAGCCAGCGTATCCTTCCCTTCTAAAATGGAATTGATAATATCCTCCTGCATACTTCTGAAGGCTTCATAGCCCCAGTATTTTTGGAGAACATCAATGGCTTTTGGGTTTTGCATGGGTAATTTAGAACGTAGAAGTTGATTATTTAAACAGAAACTAAATTTTTATAATCATATTTTGAATAATCTTCTTTGTTCTCTTTTCTTAACCTTATCATCTCATTTTTCACTTGTATTCTATACCAATATTCGGGTTTAGTATGAGAAAAATAACTTATTTTTAAAACCACATTAGGATTGAGTTTTCTCTGACCGGTCAAATATTTATGAAGATTACTGTCCTGCATATCAAAATATTTAGCCAAATCTTTCTTAGTTATGTTCAAAGCCTTCAAATACATTTTAACAAAATCCAAAATCTCTAATATTTCATCTTCTTTGACATCCTCCCTTTCTAAATAATCTTCCAACTTAAATTGAATGGACAATAGCTTATTTCTCAGTTTTCTTTCTTCACTTTGTTCATTGGAATGTTTTCTAACAAACTTCTTCACTTCTTTAAGCTGTTCCTCATTCCAAATTTCTTCCGGTAATATTTCCTTCTTATTCATAACCCTTATTTTAAATATAATTCAATAAGCTTTTCACTTTCTTCAGGCAAAATGATCATAGTAGTAGAATTTGAGAGTCTAACAGCTTTGTATTTATTACTGTAAAGCTCCATTAGCTTTTGTTCGTTTATTTTATCTTCCTCTTTAACATCAAAAGCTAAATAGCCCTCTTTTCCTTCGATAAAACTCATTCTGCAAGCATAGCTAATCAAACAACCTGCTACTTTACTATATTTTTTATTCTCACCTTTATTATGTGGAGCTATCTCTATATATGCCATATAAATTTCATATGGACTACTTTTATCTATTATTAAACATCCTTCTACCACATCTGGGTCACCTCAGTAGTTAATATATAAGTTTCATATTGACTGTTTTTAGAATGTCTTCTAAAATTAAATCTCCAACCATCAGTTACGGTGGGTAATAGATTTTTATCCTTGTCAACTTTTGAAATTACTGATTTTACTTCTTTCTTATTGTCATTTCTAAATATCTTAACTTTCATTTGGCTGAAAAATCAAATTACAAGATAATGAAATTATACATTATGTACAATTATAATAATATAGAATTACCATTTAGGAGTCTCCTTATTCAAAAAAGCTGCTATTCCTTTTTTGCAATCTTCCGAAGCTCGGGCCTTGGCATTTTGCTCTGCTGCATATTGCAGACCTTCTTCCAGGCCTTTTTCTTGAACTTCAGCTATCATTTGCTTGGTAAATGCCATGGATTGACCTGAGTTATTCTGTATTAATTGCTGGGCAAATTCGTAAACCCTTTCTGAAAGCTTTTCTGCTTCAATCACTTCATTCACTAATCCCATCTTTTGGGCATCAGCCGCTTCATATAATTTACCAGACAAAAGCAGTTCTTTTGACTTCCCTTCTCCTATTTTTCTTAATAAAAACACTTTAACAATTGCAGGAATAAAACCAATTTTCACTTCCGTATAACCAAATTTCGCATGAGGAACGGTATAGGAGAAATCACAAACTGTAGCTAAACCACAACCTCCAGCCAAAGCATGTCCTTGAATTTCCGCTATTACTACTTTTGGGTAAGTATAAATTTGATAGAATAACTCCTTCAAATGATTCGAGTCTTCTAAATTTTCTTCATAAGTATTATTTTGCAAACCCTGAATGTAGGCCAAATCTGCTCCAGCACAAAATGCTTTTCCTTCAGCTCTGAGTACAATTACCTTTGCATTAACATCTTCCTTTAATTGAGCAAAAGCTTGTTTCAGTTCTCCCACAAATTCATAGCTTAGTGCATTTCTCTTTTCGGGTCGGTTTAGGGTGATGTAACCAATTCTGTCTTTAATTTCAATCTTAGTGTATTCCATTTTTATAATTTCCATTCAAACGCACCTTCCTCAGGCACTATGTAATAATCTAAATTTTCCTCCTCAAATTTAGCTTTAAAGTTTTGAATGTTATAATAAGAATTGGATGCATCTAGGACAATCTTCTTAGGATTGAAAAATTCAAGTAGCTTTTCAGACTTTCGTAAGGCATTATTGCTGATAATCAATAAATCTACATCTATCTGTTCTTTAAAGGTTAGATCAGCATCCAATTCCTGATGCCAATGTATAATTCGCTTATCCTCCCAAATGGCAACCTTCAATCCATGGAAATCTTCAAACAATTCCTTTTGATTATCTGGTTCAAAACGATCTGGATGAAAATCGGCAATTCCAGCTTGCAATTGACTCGGGTAAACATGAAATCTGAGCTTATTTTTATCCTTGGCTAATTCTTCTTCCACTTTCAGATATTGGAAGAATCCGTTCCTGATGGCTAAAGCATGATGCTTTCCAGTATCATACACTATCAATTTCTTCTCTTGAAAATTATCATATTGACGCAAACAAATACTAGCACTCATCAAAAACAAGCATAAAACTGTCAATTTCAGATAATTTAATTTCCTGTCAGAAATGAAAAGGGCAATAAAGAATATGGCTATGTAAATCAGCCAACTTTCAGGTGTATTAATGAAAATACCATCAATCGTACTATTAGGAAGATAATTAAGGCTGAAAACCAAATAATTAATGATTTGTATAAAATGGTCGATTAAAAAGCCAATCCATTCGGCTGCCCAATCCCACAATGAAATAATCATTAAAAATAGACTAGAATTGAGAATCACAAATGCTGCTGGAATCACTACAAGATTAGATAAGAAAAAGTAAGTTGGATATTGATGAAAATAGAGCACCCCTAAAGGCGCTGTAGCCAATTGAGCAGCAATAGAAACACAAGTAATGGCCCAGATCTTATCCCATAAAACAAATTTGAATTGCAGCAATCCATACAGTTTTGGCTGAAAAAAGACTATTCCCAAAACAGCCAAATAAGACAATTGGAAACCTACTGAAAATAATAAAAAGGGATTGAAACTCAACAGCACAAAAGCCGATGCTGCCAAAGTATTATAAATATTGGTCTGTCTACGCATGGCTTGTGCCAATATTATAAAACTAAACATCATGGCTGCTCTTTGCACAGATGGGGAAAGTCCTGTAATAAAGGCATAAGCCCATAAAACAGAGATATTGATAACGGCAAAAAAGATTCTGCCTCTTTTCCGATTTCTCCACCTTTTGAGAAGTGTAGATGTAATCAAGAAAATAATCCCTACATGTAATCCGCTAACAGCTAAAACATGCATAGCACCAGCAGCTGCATAAGCATTTCGCAAGTCATTATCTAATTCATCTTTTATCCCAAGAGTTAAAGCTTTGGCAATGGCTAAAGAGCGATCATTATGGATGTATTTATCCATTATTCCTTCCAGATATTGGCCTGTTTTGATGGATGCAGCTATTATTAGATTACCCTTTTCCTCGTCTAATTTCATCCATTTTCCAGAAGCAACATATTGTTGGTGGTAGATTTGATCAAAGCCCAAAAATCTTTTGTAATTAAATTCTAAGGGGTTTTTAGGAGGTTCTAATTCACTTAATCTTGATTTGATTAATAACTGATCTCCATATCTTAACTCTTTAAAAAGGCTATCCTTTTGAAAATATACCATGGCATTTCCAGTATAATCTTGCCATTCACCATCAAGCAAAACTTGTTGGATTTCTACTTTAAAACCATTTGTTTTCGCTGTGCTTTTGCAAGCACTTACCAAAATGGCTTCAAAGGCTTCAATCTCTTGAGCAGTTACATTGAGCAAATGCCTTTCATCATACTTTCCTGATTGCCAATAAGCATTTAAAAAGCCAAAGGAAAAACAGATCAGAAAGGCCAAAACAGCAAAGGAAACAGATTGAAAGCTGGGAAATTGATAGCCTCTGAAGAATTGTGCCATTACATATAAAACCGCAAAAGCACTGAATAAAAGAAAGATCACTTCAAATAGAGTGGGGAGAAATGTACCTGCCACTATTCCAAGTGACATGAAGAGCACAAAACGGATAAAGGCGTATCGGTTCCAGGCTTGTTGCATGGAAATAAAAGTATAAAAATATCAATTAATAAAAAAGGGGCAGTAAAAAGCTTTGATATAATGTCTAACTAAAATATTACAAAATTATGAGTCCTATTTAATAATGTTGCTGTAACCCATAAATATTTTTACTTTACCCCTTTTTAATTCTGAATTTGATTAATTAATACTTTTAAGAAAAGGGAGTGCCTTCAGCTTTATAACCAAAACTTTTACAAACTTAAGACTGAAAGAGAATCAAAGTATATTTAACCCCTAGCAACTCCCTTGGTAATCAACAAGAAAAATCAATAATGAAATGGGGGATTTACCCCCACTTCATTTACCTAAACAATTCAAACAAATTATGAAAAATTATTAATGGTCATGGTCATGATCGTGGTCTCCCTCAATAGAGAAGCCATTTTTCATCATTCCCTCAACAGCATGATCCAATTCAATGGTATGAACGTGATGTAAATCATCAATTTCCAATATTTTAACTTGTGTTCTATTGGTTGATAAAACATATAGGAATTTATCAGAGCAAACTAAAACCGGATCCGGATCATCCATTTGTCTTAAAATTTCGATTTCTGATAAAGCTGATCGATGATCATGTCCGTGAGCTTCTGGAATGTCTGCCATTTCTACTACTCTATTTGCCAATTCATCCCCATCATGCGCATCAAAAACCCTGATTCTATTATCTGAAGTGTGTACTATGTAATATTCTCCATCAAAACTAAACATATCGCCTACCACATCAGAACCAGCGTATATCTGCGTCATAGATTTATTTTCAGGATCAATCATGAAAACTCCAACATTTCTTGACCTTGCAAAAAACATTTCTGAATTATCATGACCTTTAAGGGTTCCTAACCAATTACCTGATTCAGAATTTAAGTCGCCAGTATTCTCAATTAAGCTAATTTCCCCTTCATCATCAACCAAAATTACCCCATCAGTACTGCCGAAAATACCATAATGACCGTTTACCGCATCACCGTGAATTCCTCCCACTTCAACTCCCCCATTGTCATCGATTACCGTTCCATTACTTTCCACAAATTTCACCATTTGAGGTAATCCACCAGGTTCATCATTGTTTTTGAAAGTTGTTACAAACTGACCATTCTCTAATCTAAAGCCTGCTCCGTGATGTGCAACAGTATTTTCAAAAGTGTAGCTAACAGGTGAGTATGTTGGAATTTCCAATTGTGCCTCATTGATATGCGTAATCGATCCATCACCATCATTAAAAATAACCACGTGACCTTTTGAACTCGCATAATGAGTCGGTAAAAGCGTATTTACTTCTAAATCTAACCACCTAGGCGTATGCTCATGACCGTGATCATCATGTTTTTCTACTCCTGAATCAAAAAATCTTAGAGCACCTCCAGCACGGTCAATTGAAATTAGGTACCTTCCTGAATTACTCGTATAATATCTTGCGCCTTCTACCAATTCTCCATCAACTGAAGCATGAATTTCTCCATTATTAGGTTGCATTACATCAATTTCATCGTGATGCATTAGTGATAACCGTACCCAATCACTTTCCATATCCGCAAAAGTAACCTCATCATCATGGTCATGATCATCCACATCATCTGCAACATCATCCATGTCGTCATTACAAGCTACCATAAAGTTTAATAAGATGATTAAACTTAAAAATTTCAATACTGTAGTTTTCATTTTGATTTAATTTATTATTTGCTAAAATATTCTACACTTATATTACCATTTCCATCTTCTACCCAAAGGACAATTCTCTCATCATCTGCAAGGTCAAGAGATATGCTTTCACTTTCGATTAAGCTGTTGATATCGATATCTTGAGCGTTTGGAAGCGCTTTACCGTTATTATCCCTAAACTGATGTGGCCAATTAGCCTCGCCCCATATCCACTCTTCCATAATTTCGCCCTCCTGATTAGGTTTATCTTGATCTCTTTTTTCAATGAATAGCCACACAAACCCGATATCAGATGATAGTTCATGAGTAGTATTTCTAAATATTCTGCCGCTTATTTCCTCATTGGATAAGTCGTCTGAATTGATCTCTATTTGTGGAGCGTAAGGTCTTTGTATGTAAATGACCGTATGATAAGTTGTATTCTCTCTATAACTAGTTTCATTTCCGTCCACATCAGTAGCTGTAATGGAAAAGTGATAAGGGCCAGCCAAAATGTTATCATTCTCACCTAATCCATCATGTCTTTCATCCAGGTAGATGGTTAAATCATCATCTTCAGTTGTGGAAAAAAATGTAGGATCTTCCAAGTCAGAGGCTTCTATTACGTGGAAATAGTTAAATAAAAGGAAATTGCTACCCAAAGCTCTTCTTCCATGTGTATGACCATCAAAGCCTGAATGTGATTCGATTTTAATTTCTTCTATTCCTGAATCATCTTGAACTGAAAAAGCCAAGGGTATCTCATTTTCATCTGCTCTGACAATCTTAAAGTAATCTGGTGAAATACTTTGCAAGCCTTCTAAAGGCATTATCTGTGGTTCATCAAACTCTATGTCTTCTGCTTCTTCTAAACAAGCAAAATTGAATATCAGCAGAATGGGTAATAAAAGGTAAAGTTTTCTTCTCATTTGCAACATCATTACTAACGCAATTATATTGCAAATATACAGCAGCAAATTACAAACGCAAATAATTTGCGTTTATTAAATCGTTATTTTTACAGAGATGGTAAAATTTCTGCCTTGTTCGGGTAAATTAATCAATCGATATCGGCTGATGTGATTAAAATAGAAGGTATTGAGCGCGTTATTCACAGAAAATTTAAAATCAAATTCTTGATTGAAAAACAATGTGTGGGCACCCGCTCCAAAGTTTAATAAAAAACTATCCGGTGTTGATCTTTCATTTCGATCTGTTCTATTTTGGGCAAAATTATACCTTCCTGAAATGAAAAAATATTCCTCATTTAATCGATACCCTTCTGATAAAAAATTTTCAAATTCAAAAGTATTAACAATCGATGGAGGTGGTGTTAAGGGCAGGGCTAATCTGCTATTCAAATTCAGATTTTGCACAAATTCAATTACTGTTTCGTTCTTAAAATAAGAAATAGGTCGGTAGGATGCACTCATTTCAAAACCATTGAACAGCGCATCATCCTGACGATACTGCCACATAGTCCCTCCTGATGCTAGGAATGAAAAGTTTCCCGTGGGTGCTAAATAGATATAATCATTATAATAGGCGTAAAAAGCAGAAATCTCCAGAAACAATGGTTCAGACTGATGGATGTAATTTATATCTGCTTGATACCCATTTTCTATGTTAAGATTACGATCTCCCAGTTCATGTCGAAAATTCCCGTGATGAACTCCATTACTAGAAAGTTCTATAGCAGTGGGATAACGAAAACTATTGCCTAAATTAAATTTAATGTGATCCTGCTTAGTAGCCATATAAGTTACACCTAATCCTCCACTAAAATTTTCAAAATAGCGATCGAAAGCTGGCGTTCTTTCCATCATTTCCCCGGTCGGCTGGAGTGTTCCTCTATCAAAAATGGGTTGTAAATGCTGATTAATTCGATGACTAGCTCTATCGTAACGTAATCCGCCATTTAAAATAATTTTATCTTTCAAATCGAAAAGCTGGTAATGATAAAAGCCCAATTGTGAACTCGTATAATCGGGCAATAAAAACTCAAAACCATCTCTTTGATTTTCCATCCATTGGAACTGCCCGCCCATTAATATTTGATGATTTGGATTAGGATTAAATTCATATCTAAGGTTGGCGGTATAAGTATTTAAATATAGACCCAAAGCCAAATTTGAATTGGCATATTCTGGTGCAATTCCATGAGCCCCTGGAAATGACAATTCGTTTCTAATATTCCGCTGATACCCTAAATCCAGCTCGATTTTTTGATTTCCAAAACGCCAGTATGAGTTACTAATAAGCATGTGATGCTGATTTCGTTGCTTGGGTAAATCCACATTTCTAAAATCACCGTTGTGCCTTAAATTATAACTGCGAGGAAGTCCTATAGCCCCTGTAAAGATTCCGGCTTCTTGATTAAAGCTGGTAAACCTCAAACTGCTCTTAAAATTCTGGTATTTCAAACCAATTAAGGTGCTTAAATGTAATTCATTACCCGCAGTATTTTTCAGTCTATTTTCCTCAATTGGAAGCTCAAATCCTGCATAAGTAAAATCATCAGCCGGCACAGAATAGTCTCCGAAATCCTGATGGGTCAGTCGGGCACTATAAAAGAGTGCCCTTTTTTTACCTTTAAATTCCAAGGAATTTGAAAAAGCGTGATTATTGGTTTGGTAGGAAGATAAATACTCAATAGTATTTCCGTCTTGCAAGGGTATATCATTTTCATTGATGTTAATAACACCGCCCATTCCATCTGGCCCGAAAAGCAGAGATCCCGGCCCCTTTATGACTTCCACCTGATCAACATCGAATGGATCAATTTCAAGTCCATGGTCAGCACCCCATTGTTGTCCTTCTTGTTTAATTCCCCTGTTATTTACCATAATTCGGTTGAAACTCATCCCTCTGATCATGGGTTTGGCTATTCCCACACCAACATTCATGGTATTGACCCCAGGCAAAGCAGCGAGGGCACCAGAAAATGTACCACTACTATTTCGCTCCATAAAATCCTTATCCACCATTTGAACCGGCTGGGTTTTATCGATTACTCTAGATAGAATATTGTCGGAAACAACCTTAACTTCAGACAAGGTCTGGACATCCTCATGACATACAATTTTGATGTCCGTTAGGTCCTTAAATTCCGTAATAGGAATGATTTGTGGAATATGCGTTACATGATTGATTTCAATTGACTCCACTTTTTGCTGTTTATCAATATTGATAGCAAACTTACCCTCAATATCGGTGGTAGTACGAACCTTCATTGGGTGGAAAGTAATTAATACAGCCTCTAATGGTTGGCCGTCTGTGCCCACAACTTTTCCTTCAAATTTTTGAGCAAAAGAAAAAGAATGAACCAGAATTAAAGTGAGGATAATTAATAAACGCAACATATTTGCAAAAGTATTACACTTATTTTTAATCGCCAAGATTTAAAGTACATCAATTCGTAATAAAAATCTCTTTTTACCTGTGGCTTCAATGGGAGGAGATCTGTGCACAATGCCTTTACCAGTGGGAGATTTAAGATTTTCGCCTTTCAAAAATCCTACATCAAAGGGCTTCATTTGCCGAATAGCCTTCCAGTTTTTAACAATTTTTTTGTTTTCAGTGCCCAATGCTCTTCTGTTTACATTTCTATTTTCTAACCATTCAGTTCCTTGGCCATCATAGGTGCATAAAAGCCTGCTTTCATATCCATCCACATGGAATTTTCGGCAGGCATTATGGTCTATTGATTTTAAATGTAAGGCAACTGATTCAGATTGACTTAAGCGCATAAAATAGGAAGTTAATAAACCAATATCCTTTTTAAAAGGGTTTGCATCCACAAAAGGAGAATTAGGAAGTATAGTTGAAAACATTTCTTCAATATCTTCTTCCCAAGTTTTTCGGTTGATATTCAGAGTTATTGAATTAAAACCAGATGCATAAAGGAACTCTATATATCTTAAAACATCATTTTCAATTGGCCTTTGCCAAATAGCTAGGTTTATATGCGGATCGTCAAAAACTTCCTCTATATCCGAAAAGTTATGCCCTAAAAAAAAATTATCCTTTTGTTTAAATAAATTAAGCATGAAGAGATAAAATTAAATTGGCCAACTATCCTCGAAATTAAGTCCTGCCTCAAAAATTCTCTCTTCAGTTTGATCAATCAAGCATGCTTGTAGTTCCTTGGTGATTTTTTCCTGATCCATCAATTGTCCTATTAAAACCAGTTCTGTCATTCTATCACCCCATTCTTTATCCCATTTTTTCATGATTTCATCTTGAAATTCCATGTAACTAGGATTTAAAGCTCTTTCTTTAAAGGGAACAGAAGCCCACCATCTACCGTAAACCTCCGCTTTCAATGAACCCCCAGCTTGACTCCACATTAAAGCATTATCAGGTCGTGAAGCTATCCAAAACATGCCTTTACTCCGTACAATGTTATTTGGCCATTTATTGCTTACATAATCCAAAAACCGATCCGGATGGAATGGTTTCCTACTTCTAAACACGAAAGATGAAATGCCATATTCTTCCGTTTCAGGCGTATGTTCGTTATTTAATTCCTTAAGCCAGCCTGCAGATTCTTCTGCTTTATCATAATCAAACATTTTGGTGTTGAGGATTAAAGAAGGATCTATTCTGCTGTGCTCGGTTCTGATGATTGTAGCCTCAGGATTTAACTTTTTGATAGTGGCTTCCAGCGTTTCTAAATGTACTTCCTCTACTAAATCAGTTTTGTTGAGTAAAATTACATTTGCAAATTCAATTTGATCGGTTAGTAGATTCACGATAGTTCTTTGATCTTCTTCGTCATCTGTCATTTCCCTATCGACTATTGTGTCACTGCTCCCAAAATCCTTATAGAAATTAAAGGCATCTACCACGGTGACCATGGTATCTAGTGTACTGAACTTGGTTAGATCAAACAACTCATCCCCAGAAGCAAAAGAAAAGGTTTGAGCAACGGGAATTGGTTCAGATATGCCCGTGCTTTCTATCAGTAAATAATCAAATTTGCCCATTTTTGCTAATTTTTCGACTTCAATCATTAAGTCTTCTCTAAGTGTACAGCAGATGCATCCATTACTCATTTCTACTAACTTTTCATCTGTTCTGGACAGCTTAATCTCATTTTGAACAACTTGGCTATCCACGTTTACTTCGCTCATATCATTGACAATTACAGCCACTTTTAACCCTTGTCTATTGTTTAGAACATGATTAAGCAAAGTGGTTTTGCCAGCGCCTAAAAATCCACTGAGCACTGTAACAGGTAGTTTCTTAAAATTTTTCATTTTAAATGATCTTTAAAGTCTTTGAAGATATTTTCAAGTGTATGATTACTGATCCTTCACACACATTCTGTCTTTAGAAATGCTTTTTTTTGATTTGATTACCATAATCCAGTTGACAAGATGGGCTATCGCAATTGAAAGTGCACTGCCGACTGTAAGTACAACTTCATTTACATCTATTAACCCAAATTGCCCCATCCCAATCAATATAAAACCCAATCCTAATAGCATTAAGGGTGAAAACTTCCCGTGATGTCTTTTAAAAGCAGGTAGAAAAGAAACTAATGCTAAAATTAAACTGAACACAATGACTGAATATTCTATCCAAGGGTTAGCTAAAAAGTGCAGGCTTGTCAAAGTTGAAAGGCTTAACAACAAAGGCAAGGCTGCACAATGAATAGCGCATAAAGTAGAAGCCATCATGCCGATTGCATCGAGCGGTATTCTTAAAAAGTGATGAGTTGATTTATTCATGAAATGTATTTAAAGCTATTGTAAGTTTATAAAGCTCATTAACGCAACTGTATTGCAAATATAAAAACAATTTTCATTAACGCAACTTTATTGCGTTTTATGATTTAAATTATCCCCGTAGGCACAAAAGGACTATCATATTCCTTCTATTCATCTTCTACATTTGAATTAGTGGTAGAAAAATCAAAATCACCATCATTAATTTTTATTAATTCATCAAAATCAATTTCACCCCTGTACTTCTTTAAAAGCTGATTTTCTTTATAAATAGCAGCAAATGGAACTCCTTCAATCTTAAAGTGAGAAAGCAGCGCATTCCCATTTTCCTTCCCAATTGCAATTAAATTAAGTTGTTCTAATTTATACTTCACTTTAAATTCATTAACTAAGTCTAATTTTGCCCAATCACCTGATATCCAAACGGTCTTAATATTTTTTAGGCTATCCCGTTTTGAAAAATAAATTTCTGCTTCTTCCTGACAATGATCGCAATCAGGACTAAAATACTTTAATAGCAACAATCCTTCTTTGTTGAAATTTTTACTTGCTATATTGAAGCTATCATCTACAGAAGCTATACTAAAATCCGGCATAGCTAATTCAGTTTTAAATTCTGGTTTTACCTCTAGCTTTTCTTTCTTTTCCTCTTTTTTTTGAGAGCAATTCCCTAGCAAGAGCCCTACAAAAACCAAAGACAGGCAATAAATCTTCCTTATATTAAATAATCTCATCATTCATCGATTTAGTGGTTTGAAATATGCATCTAATCCTATTCAGGAAGAAAACGATCCAATATTAATTCAAAAAAATTATAAACGCAACTTTATTGCGTTAATAACATAAAGATATTACTTTGTTTGTATGATTAAAACAGATTCCATTCACCATCAATATAATGATCGGTAGATATTGAAAATTTCAGATTTCAAACTGCTGGAAAAGGATTCCGACTTACTTACAGGAATGTCAGGTTCTGGAAAAACTACACTAATACATTTAAGAGAATTCCAAAACTCAATAAAGACGATATCTATCAGTGTAACTATGTTTTGGATAAGGCTGAGGTCTTGAAATAATATTTAAAACTGTTTCACAAAGGTTAGTTTGCTAATAAATTGTTGCTGAGCATAGCGAGCATCTAATAAATCGGTTTGCGTATCATTGAAAACAAGATAAATAAAAGATAATGGTCTGTATTTCCAGCTACCTCTTACATTGACCCGACCTGTTTTATCGAATGAATTGTATTGGTAAAATGCCGTTAATTGTAATCTTGGGTTTAAGGCAAAACGAGTTCCTATGGTGGTCAAATTTGTTATAAGGTTAGATTCCATGGCACCTAAATTTTGTAAATTATTAAATTCATGATTGGCAGAAACAGCAATATGAGGAATGGGGGCATAACGAATACCTCCACTCAAAGTTAAACGTTGGCCATCATAAAAGTCACCCCAATCCACAAAGCCGGATGCAGAAAGTTTCGCAGACTGGTCTAAATAGATGCGTATCTGCTGACGAGTGTAATGATAGCGAGCTTGTTCTATGTCTATTCCCAATGGCGCAAAATTAAAATTGATATTTTGCCATGTAGGAATGATGGCATACTCTAAAAAGCTACCATTTGTAAAAATAAGGTAAACAGGAAAAATATATAAATCTGCTTGTTGAAAATTCTGAGGCTGCGTTACATCATGATAAAAATTTACAAACATGCCTGAATCAAAACGTCTTATCCATGGAATATTCTTAGACCTCCAAATTAAATACCCACCCGGACTATGGTAAGCCACATTATTCTGATAAACGAAACCCATCTCTGGATTATATTTTTCACTCACAAAATTACTTGCCCAACCCAAATAAAATTTATTGGAAGAGTAACCTGAAAAAAATGTTCCCGCCAGACCTAAACTGTCATTTGAATTATCTCGTGAACTGCTTACCATATAAGAAATAGTCCATTCACTTTTCGGCCTAATCAAGCCATCCATTGTCAACGTGGTATTGTTTTGTTGTTGAGTACCTAAAGCAACAGACTGTTCATCCAACCTGTGCGTCATCATTACCCCAATATTATTTTCTTTACCATAATTCCTTAAATATCTGCCCACTGCAAAATTTGCGGGAGCCGAATTTGCAGTTTCCGCTTGATTAATAAACAATCCCGCAACAGCCTCTTTTTCATTTCTCATGGTAAATCTGGAGCCAAAATTAATAGGAGCCGGAGTGGCATTGAAATCCCCCTGTAATCCAATGGGCCTGGTAAAAAAAGGTACAATTCGATTATTTGAGCTTCCCGCCCATATACCCGAATTTTCTAAAAAGAATTGTCTTCTTTCAGGAAAGAAGATGTTAAATCGTCCTAGGTTATTTACCGCCCTGTCCACCTCTGCTTGAGCAAAATCCGTATTGACCGTCAAATCCAGAACAGATTGAGGGTTAATTGCCCATTTTATTTCACCTCCTATTTTTAGTGCATCATCTATATCAGGAGTACCACCATCGGTCAATTCCCGCTCAAACTGATATAAAACATAAGGATCAACCCTAATATTTGCACTGGGTTTTGGCACCTCCAATCCTTTTAGCTTTGCTGCATAAGTCATTCTGTATGGAGAAAGTGATTGTGGAATTGCAGGAAAAACCGTTTGCTCGAAATCCTTTCTGGCTAGTCTACTAAAGGTAATCCCCCATTCTAAAGAATCTCCCTTTTTAGGTCTTTCATAGCGCAAGGATTTAAATGGAATAGCAAATTCTGCATAGTAGCCGGAATCTGTTTGATGAGTCCTTACTGACCAAAGTGCATTCCAATCAAAATCTGTATTATTATCATTAAAATTTTGTAAATCCAATTGATTACCGAAAGGAGAAGTTTGAAATGATACACAATACTGTTTCAAATTTTGAGTATCTAGCTGAATAGCAAAATTATCGCTTTCTCTATTATTAAAATCTCGTCTTATATCTTGAGCCCTTATGCCTTTTTTACCTGTGGAATCTTTACAGAAAGCACCTACATATAGATTTTTCTGATCAAATAACAACTTGACTGTAGTTTCATATTAATAATCTCCTCCTTGCCGAGGCTCCATTCTAAAAAAATCATCTACTAAGGGCGCATCTTCCCAAGCAGACTCATTAAGAATGCCATCAATCATGATATTTTCTACAGTTCTTACAGCTTGGATTTCGGGAACTTCCTCTGGTGGTGGAAAATTCTCATCTTGAGAATATTGGGTCCTTATTCTAAAAGTAAAAAGAGAAAACAATATGACTAAAAATAATACACGCACTTTAACCCATCATTATCTATTTATAAGCTTGATATAATCTTTATAAGTGTTAGCATCCACCTTTACACAATTCCATTCATCCCAAAGTAGTTTTTCATTAATGGATTTTCCGGCATCGGAAATCTTCAACTTGAAATCATAATGACTTTTAAAACCAGTCCCTGTAATATCATTCAATTTATTTTGTAGGGCAATTATCGGATTGATCATGTATGTGGATTTGATGAAAGCATTTCTGGTGGCCAATTCACTTTCAACATGTGTATCTACCTTCTGCAGTTCGAAATTCATTGCCATTCTATAAACTGCATTTTTAGCTTGTTGAGTTAACAAACTATCATTTTGAGCAAAAAACGTATTTTCCAGCTCAGGATAAACTTGAAAAACCTCTTCTTTTAGTTCCTCAAAGTCACGTTTGAATAAATTATTTCTAATATCCCGTGAAGTATTGATGAATTCCAAATTATAATCTGCAGGATGTTTTATGGCAGTTAATTGATGAAATGCTCCGGGTATGATTAAACAAAAGCTCAACCATAATATGACTAATTTAAATGCCTGATCTGTTTGACCCTTTCCGTAGTAAAGAACTAAGCCCACAAATAACAACCAACCCATTAAATAGAGAAAACATAAAATAAAAATTGATAATACTGAGGATAGTTGACTAAAAACAAATCCACCAAATAAGGATGGGACAAAAACTAACAATAGCAAAAGACTTGCAAAAAACAATAGTATTACTGACAATCGCTTGGATAACCAAACCCACTTATTGGGAGATTGAACAGCAATTAATTTTTCAAATCTTAAGTCATATTCTAGTCCATTGATGGAATAGGTAAATACAATAAGTAATAATGGCATGATGTAGAGCCACATGAAACCAAAGTCGAGATTTCCCAAGCTTACCATTTCAGGATTTGCAATTTCTGCGGTCAGGTCATCATCATAAGCAGAAGATGTCATGGAAACTCTCTTATAAAATGCGAATTGATCTGCTTGTCCGATATTATAGGTGATCATTTTAGAAGGGTCATCAAACACATAATGATGCGCATTCCACATGGCCCAAAAAGGAGTGGTCACATCTACCCAAGGTCTGTCTTCAGGACCTTTCACATTGTTTTCATAATACTCTTTAGTGGTAAGATGCATTTCCTCAATAGATTCTTCTATTGAACTAAGTTGATGATCTCTTTCTTTATAAAAATTATGCCCATTGTAAAGCGCATAAATAGAAGTGAAGGTAAAAAGCAATAATGCAATTACTTTATATGGATTTCTAACTATATGAATAAACTCAAAGTAAAGCATGGAATTAATCTTAAGTGACTTTTAATTTTGGAGCTAAAGCATATGTGCAAAGAAGGGTAACCAATACCCAAAGGGTTAAAAGAATTATATCCGTCAAGTAAAAATCTTTCATCTTCAAGAATGAAGGAGTTTCGTATTGAAAATCTTTAATGCTATTAAAGAATTCTTGTTCAGCCTTCCATCCCCAATCACCGGTTTTACTTCCTCCGTAGGCATGTTCATCGTTAAGTTTTTTGATAAATACCCTCCTGTAGACTTCAGATTCTTTTTGAAATTCTAAGTGATGAAAGTTATCAGTTCCTGAGAAACCCATACTTAAATTTTTCAATGATTGGAAAGGGTTTATTATACCTGACCACTGATAAAGCTTTTTTTGTTGATTCATTAGATTGTGTAAATCCCCAAAATGTTTATCCCATACTTTATTACCATATTCTTCATCTGCCTGCATGACCAAACCGTCATAATTAATGGGTAAATCTTCCAACTTATCCACTTGATATGCATTCAAAACACTATCTTTTAGTTGTTTTTTCCTTTCATCATTAGGATTGTGTCCATCAATGCCTTTTGCCCTGTCCTCTTTCATGGTCGTTTTCATAGCCTGTCTGCTCGGCAAAGGATTAGAAATTTCTGCTGTTTCTGCTGTGATTTTAGGTATAAAAACAGACCATAAAATCCATAAGGCCAGCATAATAGTTAAAGAGGCTGTATTATTTTTAAAATAAGATGAGAAGAGTACCGTAAAACCAATGATCACAAAATAATAAAGAGCATAGGCAGTGAAAAGCAGACTTGCTCTAATCAAAAAATCTGCAGTTTCAATTAGATCAAAAAATAAAAAGAAGGATAAAAAAGTAATAAGCAACAACAGTGTACCGATCAGCCAGTACGAAAAAATCTTTCCGAATAATAATTGTCTGGCTTTTAGGCCTTGCAATAAAAGAAGTTTCAATCTTCCCTCCTCCTTTTCACTATTAACCGCATTAAAGGAAAGGAATATTAAGAGTACCGGAATAATAAGTTGTAATATTAAAGCCGGTTTTAACACTCCAAATCTAGATCGCATTATAGCTTGAGAATCTGCACTATGGACGGTTTCATTTTGTACGTGACCTTCCAAGCGCAATACCCTACCCACTACCGACTCCACTCCAGGTTCAATAGCATTCAAAATGCTGGACGGTTTAAAAGCATAAGTGCCCAAATGTGCAGCTCCATGCGGATTGCTAGGTCCCATATTTTCCCATTGAGCCCTGACACTAGTTTGAGCAGAATCTCTTTTGGTAGATTGTATTCTTAGTTCTTCAATACCTAAAAAAACCGTTAAAATTAATAGTGCACTGCAAAATGATACCAAGATTAAGAAATTTTTACTCCTGATTAATTGTCTCCACTCATTTATTATTAGCTGTAGCATAATTCAAAAAAGCTTAATTTTAAGAGAATCAGTTCTTCATATAATTTAAATAAACTCCTTCGAGATCATTGGCCGATATATCATTGGGATCAAGCTCATCTAATAATTTACCTTTATTGATGATACCAATTCGATTTGAGGTTTCTCGTACTCTAAATAAATCATGTGATGCCATTAAAATGGTAGTACCTTCTGATGACAACTCTTTCAGTAAATGTGTTAACTCATTACTGGCCGATGGATCTAAACCACTAGAAGGCTCATCTAATAATAGTATTTTGGCTTTTTTAGCATAGGCAATGGCAATGCCCACTTTTTGCCTCATTCCTTTCGAATAATTCTTTATTGACTTATGATGAGCGCTGATATCCAATCCGCATTTAGTTAAAATCGCTTCTTGTTCCTCCTTTGGTAAGTTTATACCAGCCAATTTAGAAAAGTAGTCCAAGTTCTCTGAACCGGATAAGTAAGGATATAGGCTAACATTTTCAGGTATATAAGCAGTCCTTTTCCTTACTTCAGTTAAATTCTTAGAAGGATCAAGTCCATCTACCTTTATAGTTCCTGAATCAGCTTTTATAAACCCAAGCAGGATATTAATTGTGGATGTTTTTCCAGCACCATTTGAACCCAATAGTGCATATATCTGACCCTTTTCAATGTTCAGATTGAGCTCATCAATGACTTTTGTTCCATTATAGGTTTTTGATACATTATCCAGCAGAAGCATAAGGCATAATTTATGGTTGTATTGGGGAGATCACTAACGCAACTCTATTGCAAATATAAAAAAGATAAAATTAAACGCAACTCAATGGCGTTTTTATTTTTAATAAATATATTGAAAGATATTTTACACTATGTAAAAATTAATTGCTATTGCTATTATTAAAGGAGGGCTCTTGATCTTCTTGGTGCGTGCTCAATGTTATTAAGTTAAGACATATTTCCTTCTCCAGAAGGAGAAGGATCAAAGGATGAGGCTATATAAAAAGCTTAAATTAACCACATTGGGTGCGAGTTTCTTAGCACGTATCTTATTTTTTCGTAAGATAGATAGGAATATTAATCAAATAAAAATAAGAGTATTAAGTATTAAATATTAATCATTCATCATCTCCATCTGATAATGCATAATATTACATTCCTCAAACTGATCGCCTACTTTTTCAAAACCAAATCTAGAATAAAGTGAAAGAGCTGGAATTTGAGCATGCATATACATTTTCTTTCCTTTAGCTTTAGGATTCTCTTTAACGTTATCGATGACAGCTTGAACCAATGCTTGCCCTACTCCTTTTCCTCTGTGTGATTTGAGTACAGCAAATCTTTCCAGTTTCATTCCGTTATCAGTAAATCTCCACCTGGCCGTTCCGCAGGGATTCCCTTTTTCATCTGTAGCAATAAAGTGAGTGGAAATATCTTCAAATTCATCATATTCCTCCTCAGGGGCAACTTTCTGTTCTTTTACAAATACTTCTTCTCGGATAGCAAATATTTGCTTTAGTTCGGCTTGGTTTTCAACAACTTTTACTGAAATCATTTTTTCTGTTCTTTTTCAATCAGAGCATCATTTTTATCATAGGCTTCTATGATTTGTTTTACAAGTCTATGTCTCACAACATCTTCACCTGATAATCTTACAATACCTATTCCTTTAATATCTTTTAATATTTGAGTGGATTCCAATAGTCCAGATTTTTGTCTTTTGGGCAAATCAACCTGACTCATATCACCTGTGATTATTGCTTTGGAATGAGGCCCCATTCTTGTCAAAAACATTTTGATTTGCATAGGGGTGGTATTCTGTGCTTCATCCAATAGAATGAAAGCATTGTGCAAAGTCCTACCTCTCATATAAGCCAATGGAGCGATTTCTATCACCCTATTTTCTTGATAATATTTCAGCTTTTCAGCTGGCACCATATCGTCCAAAGCATCGTAAATCGGACGTAAATAGGGATCGATTTTCTCCTTTAAATCACCTGGCAAGAATCCTAAATTTTCTCCTGCTTCAACTGCTGGGCGAGTAATAATAATTTTTCTTACTTCCTTATTTTTCAAAGCTTGCACCGCCATGGCAACTGAAACATAAGTCTTGCCCGTTCCGGCTGGTCCAATGGCAAAAACTAAATCATTTTTCCTGACTGCTTCTACCAATTTTATTTGATTGGGAGTTTTGGCTTTTATGGCATAGCCTTTGGTACCGAAAACCAAAGTTTCATCTGCATTTACATCTAATTTTTTCTGGCTATCCTCATACTCTTCATTCAAATAGGTTTTCACACTTTCTTCGGTGATTTTTCCAAATTTGTGATAATGAGTTACTAGTGAATGCACAATCTGATTGATGCGAATAATTTCGGGAGTACTCCCTTGGATTCTTATTTCATTTCCTCTTGAGATAATTTTAGATTTAGGAAATGCTGAAGAAAGCTCGTTGATATTACGATTTTCTACACCTAAAAAATCTACAAGGGATACATTTTCTAAAGTAATAACTTTTTCTACCAAATGATTTTCTTATTTATGATGTCTCAATATGTTAGTACTGAAATTTATGTAATTTTGTTTTTAACAAATTTAACAATAATTCAATTTTTTGTATGCCTTTGATCACTTTTCTATCAGATTTCGGTTGGAGCGACCATTATGTGGCTGCGGTGAAAGCCAAAATACTGAGTGAAGATGCTAGTCTTCAAGTGATTGACATATCTCATAACATTACTAAGCATGATATCATTCACGCTGCTTATCTTTTAAAATCTGTATATCAAGATTTCCCTGAAGGCAGTGTTCATTTGATAGCCGTAAATTCCCGTTCTGAACCTAATGAAGCTATGATTGCCATTGAAATCAAAAATCATTTTTTCTTGGGAAGTAATAATGGATTATTAAGCTTAATTAGAGAAATAGATCCTGAAAAGATAGTCAAAATTGATTCCGCAGAAGAAAAAGGCAACTTTCCTGCCAAAGATATTTTGGCATCTGCTGCTGTGAAAATACTGAAATCAAAAAATTTGGATGGCATAGGGAAAGATTTAAAAATAGAAGATTTCAAAAAATTCACCCTTCCAAAAGTAAAAGCTACAAGGGAAATTATTCAAGGCCATGTTGTGCATATTGATGATTACGGAAATCTGATAACAGACATACTTAAATATGATTTCGATATTTTGAGTAAGGGGAAATCGGTTCAAATTAAATTCAGAAATTACTCTTTAACTGGTGTTCAAAAACATTACCATGAAAGTCAGGGTGGAGAAGCTTTTGCTATTTTTAACGATCAAGGCGTGTTGGAAATTGGGATTAAGCTAGGGAATGCAGCGGAATTGCTAGGGATGGAATATAACAGCATGGTGAGTGTGAAGTTTGATTAGCCCCCTAAAAAAGCCCCTAACCTTCCAGCTGGCGGGGAATAAAGTTAGCAGTCAACTCAAATTTAATACACTGAACAATAGACAGTTGACAATATACAATTGACAAAATGTTCTGAAGCATTTCTATGCTTATATTAATTATTTTAGATTTTTCCCAAAATAGTAGGCAATGCGGTTTGACGGTTTTCCACCGTCTAATCCCTAAAAGGAAGTAGAAAACTTAAAGTAAAAAGTTTATCCATCAGAAGATAGATAAACAGTTATCCTTTTACTCTGTCCTATTTAAATGCAATAGGAGCCGCAAGCAATTGATCAGGAATCCCAAATGCATCAGTAAATCCAATGGCATCTTGTCTAGTTTCCCAGCATAATTGATTGACCATTTTGCGGATGGCTTTGGTCTTGACTCCTTCCATATAACCTTGTTCTAAATACCAACCTTTGTTTTGCTCAATAGTATGCAGAGCATATAATTGACACAATTGCTGCAATGATTTTTTGCAGGCTTCATTTTGTGTGGTTTCCACGGCCAATTGAAATCGCTCTAGCACTTTTCGTTCTATATATGATTGTCCAACATTAATCAAGTGATGTTGCGCTATATTAACTGCATCAAAAGAATCCATCCCCTCATCAACCAATCTTTTAATGCGCTGTCCGGCAGAAGCCACTATTGCCCTTTCTCTGTATTTGAAAGCATTTAAATGGAATTCAAAATCTAATAAATGCTTTTCATCTGTGCTTCTTACAGTAATCGGATTCTTTTCCGTAATAGATGTTTTAGCTTGTTTGCTGAGATAATTAAAAATGGTGGTGAAATTCATATCACCCAACTCTTTTTTAAATTCTGTCAACCTACTTTTAGCAACTAACTGCATCAAAACAGTATTATCCCCTTCAAAAGTGGTATAAACATCTGTATCATTTTTCAGCGCATCAATTCTATTTTCTGATAAATATCCTTTGCCTCCACAGGCTTCTCTACATTCTTGAAGTGCCTCAGTAGTAAACCAAGTTCCGTAAGCCTTCATTCCAGCTGCCAAAGCTTCTATTTCCTGTCCTTCTTCGTCAGATTTGGTTAGAAAGCGGTTCGTCAAATATTTTAGAGCAAAATGCATAGCATAGCTTTTGGCTACTAATGGCATTAATCTTCTTTGGTGCATTCTGTAATTCATAATCGGCACTTCCGCTCCACCTTCTGGGCCAAATTGCTTGCGTTGATTGGCATATCTAATCGCAATAGTTAATCCAGATTTTGTTGCGGATAAACCTGATCGAGGTATTCCGATTCTTCCTCCTACCAAAGTTCCCAACATGGTGAAAAACCGTTTATTATCCGATGAAATGGAGCTTTGGAATTTCCCATCATCATCTACTGAAGCAAATTTATCGAGCATATCCTCTTTTGGGATTACTACTTTATTAAAAGCTATTAATCCATTATCTACTCCATTTAAGCCCATTTTAGGACCACAATCTTCAATCTCTACACCAGGATGTAGTTCACCGGATTTATTTCTTAAAGGCACCACAAAAGCATTGACTCCATAATCCTCTCCATCTATAATTAGTTTTGCGAATACAGTGGCTTTCTGTCCATGTAAAGCAGCATTTCCAATGTATTCTTTTCGGGCTTTTTCATGAGGTGTATGAATAGTGAAAGTTTTATCTTGATGATTGTACGTGGCTGTGGTTTCTAATCCACGTACATTGGAACCATGGTTGGTTTCTGTCATGGCAAAACAACCCGGCAATTCCAATAAGCCTATATCCTCCAAGTATTTTTGATGGTGCTTTTCAGTTCCCAAGAAATAAACGCTCATTCCCCAAAGGCCGAATTGGACACCGAACTTAATCACCAAACTCAAATCATGGTAACTTAAGGTTTCCATAATGGTGAAGTAACCTTCCATATCATTTCTTCCCCCAGATTCTCTCGGAAAAGCCCATGAACCATAGCCTTCTTTAGCTAAAAGCTTGCACCACTCCAGAACTTGCGCTCTTTGCTCAGCAATATTTTCATGCTGATAATAAGCAAATTCTGGTTTAATGAGTGTGTCCTTTACTTTTTGAATTAGTTCTATATTTGAGCCATCCAAAATCTCTTGCATGAGTTTGGGATCAAAAGATGATTTTGATTTCTGTTCTGAGGTAATGGTAGCATGGCTATCTTCAAATCGATAGGCAGATTCGTTGAAAATTAAGCCTAGGTCTTTTTCAGCATTTTGAAATGCATCTTTATCCTTTTCAGTAATTTTTAAATCATGACCGTTTTGATGAGATTTTACCAATTCCATCCCCAGAGTAGTAAGATTTTTCAGGTTCTGAGGTTTGATAAATTGAATGTGGTTTCTCCAGTCTTTTAGCTCTTGTGCTGAAGGTTTTTGATCTGGATTTAAGTAATTCTCTAATAACTCAACTTCTTCCTTCTTCAACCATGATTGTGATCCAATCAGGTTTTTCATGATTTCAATGTCTTTTTTGTTAAGATTGAAATCTTCCCAAAGCGTATAATAAAGTGGAAGGAATATATAAAGATTAGGGTTTTGAGAAAATTGGTCAGAATTCAGCATTTGCTCTAATTATTTAGTAAAACTCATAGAGTAAACGCATGAATTGGGTCATAGTTTAAAGGCTTGATGATGGATGTTTGTAAAGTAATAGAACCTACTCAAAATTTATTTATTGCTTATTCTTAATCTCCTGACTATTAAATTGATTAAGAAAAAGAATATAAATGCAATGGCAATAAACAGTAAATAATAACTTACAAAGCCAAAGTTATATCCTATCTCTTTTCCAATATCATATGCAGTTTCAAGCTGAAAACCAATAATAGTTGAATATGTAAAAGTTAATAAATATGTTAACCCGATGAAACTAAACAGGATTTGGAGGAATTTTTTAAAGCTTAGGTCGATCATAAAATTTATTTCCATAGTTCAAAATGCTAAATAATTCAAATAATCATTTAATACCAAATAAAATTTCAATAATTATGTTTAGATTTTACATTGAAAAAAAGTATCATAATCTAAAATATCAAAATCATAGTTCCTGTCCCTAGTTTCCAGACGCTAGACTATCTACTCACAATATTGTCTCAAATAATAATTAACACTACTGTCGCCCATATTTTTAGCTCTCTCCCAATCTTCGCAAGCTTTAAGGTCATCTTCTAACTGATAATGAATATTTCCTCTTAACTTATAATAAGAAGCATCTTCAGAATTCAATTCAATAGCTTTATTTAAATCTTTCAAAGCTGGCTGATAATTTTCTAAAACAGCTTTAACATTTCCTCTGTAATAATAGGCAGATGCATCATCTGGATTTAGCTGAACCACTTTGTCATAATCTTGCAAAGCTCCTTCCCAATCTTCGGTTTCTTCCCTCAAAATAGCTCTGTTATAATATGCATCTGTATTTTCTGGTTCAAGTGTAATGGCTTTTGAGTAATCTTCAGCCGCATAGCGTACATCTCCTAAATACAAATAACATTGAGCACGATATAAATATACACTTGAATTAGAAGGGTCAGCTTCTGCTGCACGATTAAAATCATCCAAAGCGGCTTGATAATCCTCAACTTCCAGATAGGCCCTCCCTCTTTTAAAATAAGAATCCGCTTTCACAACATCTCCCTGAATAGCTCTTTCAAAATAAGAAATTGCTCCTACCCAATCTTCCACAGCATAATATGACTCAGCTTTAATGTAAAATGCGTTAGGATTTGCTTCATCCAAATCTTCCAGCTTATCAATATCTTCAATTACGCCTTCATAATTTTTCATTTCGTATCTTGCCGAAGCTCTATTTTCATAAGCTCTAGCATACTCGCTATCGGTAGTAATTGCTTTATCATAATCTTCAATTGCCTGATCAAGATTACCACTTAGCTGTTTGGCTTTTCCTCTATTATTGAAGTAAATCGCTTCTTTTACTCCACCAGCAATTGCAATATTGTAATCATTAATTGCACCAGTCAGGTCGTCTAATCTGAATTTACTATTTCCCCTTAAGGCATAAGCATCATAAAGTTCTTTATCTGCTGCAATAGCTAAATTGAAATCATCTAGAGCTTTTTGCCAATTATTTAAAGCATAATTCGCTTTAGCTCTTAAAAAATAAAGCTGCTCCGCTTTGCTACCAAACTCTTCCGCTTTATTAAAATCAGACAAAGCCAATTCATATTCTTCTTTTTGAAAATTGATTACACCTCTGTTATAGTAGGTCTCCGGATGTTTATCACCAATTGTCACCGCTTGATTTAAATCATTATAAGCCTGATCAATTTCGCCTAATTTATAGTATGCATTTCCTCTACCATAGAATACATCTGCAGATTGATTTCCTGTTTGAAAGGCTTGATCCATCATATCAACTGTTTGCTCAAAATTATCAAGGTTGTAATAGGATAAACCCATTTTTTCAAATGTTTCAGTATCCGTTTGATTCAATTCAACAGATCTTTCAAAATCATTCAGCGCTTCTTGATAAGCTTCCATTTCAAAATAGGCGTTTCCTCTATTTAAAATTGCCTGACCATAATTTTCATTGATCGAAAGGGATTGCTTGTAATCTTGAATAGCCTGATCAAACTGGTCTAAATTTGCTTTTGCTTTCCCTCTATTATTATATATTACCTCATCCTTTTGCCCTAATCCAACGGCTTCATCATATGCTTTAATAGCATCTTTAAACCTGTCTTCTCTAAATAGGGTATTCGCATAATGATAATGTGTTTTAGGATTCTGAGTACCAAATCCAATCGCTCTTTGTAGGAATTTACTTGCTTCTTCATATTGCTTCCCTTCATAAAGCGCATTGCCTAAATTCTCAATTACTGTTTTATCAGAAACTCCTTTATCCACTGCTTTAGTCAATTGCTCAGCTGATTGCTTAAAATTTCCCATTTCAAAAAAAGCATTCCCCATTTTAGCATATAATTCACCTTCATTAATGCCTCCTTCTTCTGCTTTTTGCAAATCACTTACGGATTGACGATACTCTTTTTTATCATATAGTATATTTCCTTTGAAATAATAAAGCTCAGCATTCTTGATTCCACCATTAATGGCTAATTCCATGTTTTGTAGTGCTTTATCAAATTGCTGGGTTTTATAATAAGCCAAACTCAACATCTCCGCTACTTCAGGACTTTTCTTCTCCGTTTTTTCTAAATCAGCGATGGAAGCTGAATAATTTTCTTGTTTGTAATGAGCAGAACCTCTATTTAACAAAGCTTGGTCATAATCAGGTTTTTCCGCTAATGCCAAGTCGTAATCAGCTATTGCTTCTGAGACTTTTTCTTGTAAAAATTTAGCTTTACCTCTGTTATTATAGATAATGGCATCTTTTGCACCCAAACTGATTGCTTTATCATAAGACACAACTGCCTTGATTAAATTTTGAGTACGGAAATACAAATCCCCTAAGGTAGAATAAACCTCAATGCTTTTGCTTCCATCTTCAGATGCTTTTGATAAATCTGCAATAGCTGGTTCAGCAGATTTTAATTCATTATGGGCTAGACCTCTTTTCTCATACAAAATCAGACTGCTTTCTCCTTGCTCCTCAGCTTTGGTTAAGGCTTCTACTGCTCTCTTGGAATTACCCTGTTCATATAATGACAATCCCAAAGAAAAATAGACTGATTGATTACTGATTCCACCTTGAATCGCTGAATTCAAAGCTCTTGAAGCTTCTTCATAATTTTCAATCTTAAAATAAGATTGCCCAATCAATTCATAATTCTCGCCTGAACGATCTCCTGTTTGCAAAGCCTGCTTAAAGTTTTCTATAGCTGAATTATAATCGTTTTTGTTGTAATAAGCTTTTCCTAAAGCGGAATATAAGCCTGCTTCTTTTATCCCTCCATCCTTAGCTTTTTGTAAAGAAGAAATGGCCGCATCCCAATTTTTATCGGCTATAGCTAAATACCCTTTATACAAAAATAATTTTTCTCCAGAAGCACCAGCAGACAGAGCTCTTTCGATGTTAATTTTGGCTTCTTGTGTATTGCCTGCTTCATACAAAAGCACTGCATACTGCTCAAAAACATCTGGAGATTTTGCCCCAGCAGCTATAGCTTTTTTGAAATAAGATATTGCACCTTCATTTCTATTTAACTTTTGACTTGCCACAGCAGCATTTTTGAAAAGACTACTATCACTAACTTGAAATGATATTGCTCTTTCTAAATTTTGAAGTGCTTCTTCATAAGTTCCTTTTTCAAATTGTGCTGTTCCTAAAAGTTGGAATATCGTGCCATCGTTAGCTCCTCTCTGAACTGCAGCATTGAAATCAGCAATAGCTTTATCATTATTCTTTTTTTCTAAATGGGCAATTCCTCTTTTTCTATAAATTTCTGCTTCATTTTTACCTCCATTGATTGCTTTATCAAAATTGGTGATGGCTTTCGAATAATTTTCAGTACTAAAATAAGCGTCTGCCAATTGCAAAAATAAATCAGCATCATCTGAGCCTCCTTGAGTTGCTTTTTCATAATCTTTAATGGTATTTTCCCAATCTTCAGTTTTGAAATAAGCGGCTCCCCTATTTTCTAAAGCCGTTTGATAATTAGCTTTTAACCCCAAAGATGTCGTATAATCTTCAATCGCTTCATTATATTTTTCAGTCAGAAATTTGGCTTTTCCTCTATTGTTGAAAAGTACTTCCGACTCATAACCTAATTCTTCTGCTTGGTCATAAGCCACTATCGCTTTGGCAAAAGCATCATTTTTAAAGTGCGCATTTCCTAGATAGTAGCTTACTTGAGGATCATCATATTTCAACTCAACTGCTTTTTCCAAATCAGGAATTGCCTGATCCAACTGATCTAATTCATAATGCGCCATACCTTTATCAGCATGCCACTTGGCTTCATTTATTTTTTCTGCTTGTCCTTGTGCAAAATCATTAATTGCCTCGTTATATTTTTTTTGTTCGAAATAAGCAAATGCTCTTATAGAATATGCTCCTGGACTAGCTTTTATTTTAAATGCATTCGTTACATTGCTGATGGTTTTGGCATAATCTTCAGCTTCAAAAGCAGAAAAACCAGCCATCTTCCATGCGAAATCATCTTTGGAATTCTTGTTAGCGAATTCTTCGAAAGCATTTAAAGCATTTGTCCATTCTTCATTTGAATAAGCATTTAAGGCTGACAATAAATGTCCGTTTTCATTAATTCTTTGTGCAAAATTCGAGAATCCATTAGTGATAGAATTGGCATTTTCTAAACGACTTAAGTCGATGACAACTGCACCATTAACCCCATTCGCTTCATTCAAAATAATTCCAGCTATCGCATTTCCAGAAAGTACTGCAGCACCAATCATTGATTTATTTAAGTTATCCGGAATTACAGTGAACTGACCATATCCTTCAATTTCTGCTGATTTAGAAGTTTTAACATCTTTCTTTTCTGTTTTCTGAATATCTGTTGCTTGCATTAAAGTTAAGGAGGTTCCCTCCTCAAATTTTCCAGCTTTGATGGATGCCTTTTGAAATTTGGTGCTTAAATTATTATCCACTGCAAACTTCACCAATCCGCTAGCGGGATCGTGTGCGTTGAAAGTAGAAATATTATGGACAGTGCTGTCCTGTGTAAATACTTTAGCACTAGTGGCGCCTATAAACAAATTTTGATGAGTAGCACCCGTACCTTGACCATCCAGAATAATGGCAGTACCCTTTTGAAGGGGTTGGCCTGAATTATCATAAGTTTGTACAAAATACAAACTCTGCTCAACTTGCGAAAAGGCAAGAAGCGAACAGATTGAAAAAAGGATGGTAAATATATTTCTGTAAATTTTCAGCATAAATCAAAGATTTAAAAAGATTGACGAAAATTATTGAATTTTTGGCGTTTATGGAAGAAAATAACCGCTTTAGTTATTCATCTTGGTAAAAGTAACTCAGTTGAGTATATTGGATTCCAAAATAAGTATAGCTTAATAAAAAAAATATGAAAAAGACTTACCAATTCTACTTAGCCATTTTGTTCTTCTTTGCAATTACTGCTTGTGAGCCCACCACAAGAAAATCATCAGAAGAGCGTGAGTTTAAAACGGAAGCAAAGGAAATAAAACAAGGCCCTATTAGCCTTGTAATTCATGGAGGAGCAGGAACTATTGAACGCGAAAACATGACTGAAGAGCAAGATGCTGAATACAGAGCTAAACTTGCTGAGGCATTAGAAGCCGGATATGCAAAATTAGAATCGGGGTCTCCCGCAATGGATGCGGTGATCGCAGCTATTCAAATAATGGAAGAATCCCCACTTTTCAATGCAGGAGTTGGAGCCGTTTTCACAAATGAAGGTAAGAATGAGCTAGATGCGGCAGTTATGGATGGTAAAACCCGAAATGCAGGTGCAGTAGCTGGTGTTTCCACTATCAAAAGCCCGATTTTAGCTGCACTTTCTGTTATGGATGATAGTCCGCATGTAATGATGTCTGGCAAAGGAGCTGAGAAGTTTGCTGCAGAACAAGGTTTGGAATTAGTTGATCCTGAGTACTTCTTTACCCAAAGCAGATATGATGCCTTGCAAAGAGTTAAGAAAAGAGAAGAAGAAAAAAATAGAAGCGCTGCCTTACTAGATTTTCCAGATAGTAAATTTGGGACTGTAGGATGCGTAGCTTTAGATAAAGACGGAAACATAGCCGCTGGAACTTCTACCGGAGGAATGACCAATAAAAGATATGGTAGAATTGGAGATGCGCCTATAATTGCAGCAGGAACTTATGCGGATAATGAAACTTGCGGAGTTTCAGCAACTGGTCATGGCGAGTATTTTATCAGATCAGTTGTGGCCTATGATGTTGCAGCCAAAATGAAATATGCAGGAATGAGTTTAGATGCCGCAGCTAACAAAATTGTATATGAAGAATTGGTAGATTTTGGAGGTTCAGGCGGTTTTATAGCGCTTGATAGAGCTGGAAATATTACAATGCCTTTCAATACTTCAGGAATGTATAGAGGATATATGAATGAAAAAAAATCCCCAAAAGTATTTATTTATAAAGACGAAGAATAAATAATTAGCAAAATTTTGATTCAATAAGTAGCCATGTCTGAAAATCAGGCATGGCTTTTTTTGTTCAAAAAGTAAAAGGCCAATTTTATTCGTCCGAATTAATTACTAAAGTAAGCTATATCTTCCTCGAATTTCTTGTTGAATTTATGTCTACCCAATAATCACAAACATTAAACATAAATGCATTTTTCAAAGATACATGCTAATTAATTTGGGTAAATGAACAATCTCAATTATGTTATGATTGAAAATATAAAATTTTAAGATCATTAATAATTATAGCTCAATTTGAATTCAATCAACAATATTTATGTAAATTCCCCAATAATAACGTAATAAATATATAAAATATATTTGATTCCTT